>Ga0172381_10006424_pt1 | contig 11753 bp, 8 predicted proteins | sample Leawel6488metaG_FD_119754 | JGI IMG/M metagenome (GOLD analysis project Ga0172381, IMG submission 119754) | Leachate microbial communities from a municipal landfill in Southern Ontario, Canada - Leachate well 64-88 metaG | ecosystem: Engineered > Solid waste > Landfill > Unclassified | place... | reverse complement strand
AATTGCAAACTTTGCATTTATCAATTAAATGTATATAAATAATGTCATTTCGTTAATTATATTTTGTATATGTGCGCGAAAAATGTTATCTTTGTGCGGTTTTCAGTATCTTTGTACAGTTTTCAGTGGCCACTTAATTCATAATCCTTATGAAAAGATTAAATGTAATTTTATTGTCGGTCTTGTCAGTTGTCTTCACAATGTCGTCTTGTGTTAGAAATAATATTGATATTTCTGATGATCCTACCATTGATGGGATTAATGTACCAAATGATTTCGACTGGTCAACCATCAAATCAGCGCAGCTGACCGTTATCCCGGCTGATGATTACAACTCTCAGTTCTTTTACGTTGTAGAGGTCTATGGTGAGAATCCACTGATAAGCAGTGCTGCACCTTTGCTTGCGAAAGGAGTGGCAAAAGGTGATAATAACTTTATCACCAATTTGATATTGCCGACATACACTACAGAAGTTTTTGTCAAGCAAATTGATCCGGCCAAGAATATAATACTTCAATCTATCATGGTCTCCGATGAGTCTATGGTTTGTAACTTTAATCCGACTTCAGAAGTCCGTTCGGCTTCAGCTAAAAATGCGATGCCTGTACTAAGGATTGCCAAGTCAGAGGTGGAAAATCCTACTCCTGCTGATGCGGAAGAACTGACCGCAAAGTCTGATGATGTTGGTTGGGTGAACGGTAAGAATTATTTGATTCCGGAAAAAGCGACTTATACGGGATCCATTCAGCTTGGCACGAATTCTTGTCTATACATTGAGGGAACATATTCATTGCTAAAGGGCAAATCTTTATCTATGGCCAATGGCGGAAAGATCGTGGTTCAAAGTGGCGGAATGTTGCAGGTTTCAAGTGATGTGAATCTGAACTTTTATGCAGGACAAATTATTAATTATGGTTCTTTGATTGCCAATGGAAAATTTGATTTGAATAATCAAGCTACCATGTATAATCTGGGAACGATGAGTTTTGCTGATTTTACAGCAACAAATTCAACCAATGTGATTACAAATGATGGTGTTATCAACGCTACGACTATGAGTGTCCAAAGTAATCCTTTTACCAACAATGGGGCTTTCAATGTAGGTGTTTTTGAGGCTGCAACCAACTGTAATCTGGTAAATAAGGGAACTGTAATTGCCGGCGAACTGGATGCGGAATCCAAATCAAAAATATACAATAGTTGTCACATCAAGGTAAACACGTTGATGGATGTTCATGGTATTTCTTACTATGGCTATAATGGTTCTTTGCTGAAGACCAAATTATTGGTTTCCGATGGGACAACTTATGATTTGTCCGATCAAACCATGATTGATGCAGAAACGGCTGAGTTTACCACATATCGAAATTATATCAGAGGTGTTGGTACAAGTTATGCGTTGGCTCGTTTCGGCAAGGTGGATTCTTATAAGAAGTCAGTAGCTAAAAATATCACTTATGGTGGTAAACTCGAAGTTGAGTGCTCTGATCATCTAGGTAATGAAAAGAATAATCCATTCTGGTTGGTAGAAGAAGGTTCAGCTGTTCGTTGGGCTGAGCAAGGTAAGGCAACGACCAATATTGAAGCTTGTGATTGTAATGCTGGAGGTCATGTAATAGTTGATCCGGATGATCCCGAAATTCCTACCGACCCGGAATTCCCAATACTTGTCAAACTGACAACTGATTATTCCTTCATTATGGAGGACAATTGGCCCTGGTTGGGAGATTATGACCTAAATGATGTTGTTGTGGATTTAAGTATCAGCTATTGGCAGAATTCAGAGAATAAGGCAACCGAGATGATTGTAGGTTATAAATTAAGGGCTGTTGGTGCTAAAAAACATGTTGCAGCGGGATTCCGTCTGGATAATATCTCTTCGGAACAAATTGCCAGCGTCGCTTTTAAGACACCTGTGCTTACCGGTTCTGTTTTCAATACAGAAAAAGGAGGATTGGAATCTGGTCAAGTTAAGGCTGTGATACCATTGTTTGATGATGCGCATTTGTTGCTAAATCCATCCATTGTCGGAACAAGTTTATTGAATACCATTATCGGAGGAGAGTATTTTGAACCTGTATCTGATACTATCCGGATTGTGTTTACAAATCCGGTTAATCCATCGGACATCTCCATTAATAATATCAATTTCTTTATCGTCACAAATGCAGTGACTGGTTCTGCAACAAGAACAGAAGTCCATCTATCCGGTTATGAACCCACGGATAAAGCTGACATGACTTTGTTTGGAACAGCTGCTGATTATTCTGCTAATGGTGCTAGATATCGTACAGCTGAGAATATGATTTGGGGTATGCTTATCCCAGTTTCATTCAATTATGCTTCTGAATGGAAAGATATTACTGCGGTATATCCTCAATTTTCTGAATGGTGTGTATCCGGTGGAGTAGCAAGTCCATATTGGTATGAATACCCCACTGATAAAATAGGCTTTGTTTTTAGCAAATAGATAACAATTCATAAATATATGGAAACCACTGTCAAACCTTTGATGGTGGTTTTTTTTGAATTGAAACTTTAATTTGTTTGAACATTAAGAAAAGAAATATATCTTTACGTCTTTTAGGGACTTCATAGAAAAACACAATGATGATGAAACAAATATTAGTTACCGGTGGGGCTGGATTTATTGGCTCGCATTTATGTAAGCGTTTACTTAAAGAAGGGAATAATGTAATATGCCTGGATAATTTTTTCACAGGCACAAAAAACAATATCTTGCCTTTATTGTCTGATCCCTTATTTGAAATTGTCCGATTCGATGTGACTCATCCATATTATGCAAATGTTGATGAAATCTATAATCTGGCATGTCCCGCATCTCCCGTCCATTATCAGTACGATGCGATTCAAACTATTAAAACCTCCGTACTGGGTGCCATCAATGTGCTCGGCATGGCTAAAAGTGCAGGGGCTAAAGTCCTACAGGCTTCAACCAGTGAAGTCTATGGTGACCCGATAGTTCATCCTCAGACTGAGAGCTATTGGGGAAATGTGAATCCGATAGGGATCAGGTCTTGTTATGATGAAGGGAAAAGGGTTGCAGAAACTCTTTTTATGGATTATCACAGGCAAAACGATGTCCGTATCAAAATTATCCGTATTTTCAATACTTATGGACCAAACATGCATCCGAATGATGGGAGGGTAGTTTCGAATTTTATTGTTCAGGCTTTAAAGAACGAAGACATCACTATTTATGGAGAAGGAAACCAGACAAGAAGTTTTCAGTATGTAGATGATCTGGTTGAAGGGATGGTTCGTATGATGGCCACAGGAGATGATTTTATTGGTCCTGTCAATATTGGAAATCCTCATGAATTCACCATTCGCCAGTTGGCTGAGAAAGTGATAGAGCTCACGGGATCAAGCTCAAAGATCACTTATAAAGATTTGCCACATGATGATCCGAAACAGCGAAAACCGGATATATCCCTTGCACAGGAAAAATTAGACTGGAATCCCAATATTCAATTGGACGAAGGCTTATTAAAAACAATCAAATATTTTAAATCTATACTTAAGTAAGTGGATAAAAGTTTAAACATATTTAAAAGCTTGTTTGTATGAATGTTGAAATCAACAATTCAGAATATAAGATACTGATTGTAGATGATGTCCTTTCCAATGTGTTACTTTTGAAAATCTTACTTTCCAATGAGAAGTTTCAGATTTCGACAGCGATGGGGGGTAAGGAAGCTTTGGAAAAAATACAGGAGGATTTGCCGGATTTGATTCTGCTGGATGTGATGATGCCTGATGTTGATGGTTTTGAAGTGACGAGGACGTTGAGAAGCATGCCTGAACCTTTCTGTGATATTTCTATCATTTTTCTTACAGCATTGAACGGAACGCCCGAAATTGTCAAAGGATTTCAGACCGGAGCCAATGACTTCATATCAAAGCCTTTCAGTAAAGAAGAACTCATCATACGTGTAAAGCATCAGATTTCCTTGATTGCGGCGACCCGGATTATCGTTCAGCAAACAGAAGCTTTGCGTGCATCCATTTATTCTCGTGACAAAATGTATTCGGTGATAGCTCATGATTTGCGTTCACCGATGGGCTCTATCAAAATGATGTTGAATATGCTTGTTCTTACTACAGATAAGGAAGCCCTGGGAAGTGAAATGTACGAAATGTTGAGTCTTGCAAACAAAACAACGGAAGAGACATTTTCTTTGTTGGATAATTTGTTGAAATGGACTAAAAGCCAGACCGGCAGGTTGAATGTAGTCTATCAACAGACCGAGATGGTTTCGTTGACGGATGGAGTACTTCAAATTTTCGAAAAACTGGCGGAAGTCAAACAAGTAGAATTGAAGACAGATGTTCCAGAAACCTGTGACGTCTATGCCGATAGGGATATGCTCAAAAGCGTATTGCGGAATTTATTGAGCAATGCTGTTAAATTCAGTAAACCAAATGGTACCATTACTATAAGAATAAAGGATAATGTTCCGGAGGAAGATGGAAAAGTAGTGGTATGTGTAGAAGACAATGGTTTGGGAATGAGTGAAGAGGCTCAAAAAAAACTATTGAAGATAGAAACACATTTCAGTACATTTGGAACTAACAATGAGGAAGGGTCTGGGTTGGGATTACTTTTATGTCAGGATTTTGTCCATAGAAACGGTGGCCGATTGTGGTTTAAATCTAAAGAGGGGGTCGGTACTACTTTTTATTTTTCGATTCCAAAACATTGATAAATAATTGGTTTTAAAAATGGCTGGAGAAATAGATCAACATTCGACCGTTTGTCCGGATAATGTGGTAAATGTCACGCCAGAAATTTCGGTCATTACAGTGAACTACAACGGACTGAATGATACCTGTGAATTGATAGATTCATTACTTGAGGTTATCCACTCTGTAAGCTTTGAAATCATTGTGGTGGATAATGGGTCCAAGGTCAATGAAGCTGAAATGTTGAAGAAAAAATATCCTCAGATCATAGTGCTCAGGAGTGATATAAACCTGGGCTTCTCAGGAGGAAATAACCTTGGCATTCGAAAAGCGAATGGTGCGTATTTATTTTTTATGAACAACGATACATATGTTCGTTCAGATGGTTTCCGTTTTTTGATAGATGCCATGAATTCCAGACCTTCTGTCGCAGCTATTTCTCCCAAGATATTGTTTGCTGAACCAGGAAATACAATCCAATTTGCAGGTTATACGCCTTTGACTACATACACTTTACGTAATAATATTATTGGAATTGGTGAAGTTGATGACGGAAGATGGGATTCTCCGAAGCCAATCCCAATTGTACATGGTGCAGCGATGTTTTTTAAAAAAAGTGCCATAGAACTTGCTGGGATGATGCCAGAAGTCTATTTCCTTTATTATGAAGAGTTAGATTGGAGTGCGGCATTTAAACGAGCCGGATTTGAACTTTGGTATATTCCAGATTGCATTGTTTTTCATAAAGGGAGTAAAAGTGTAGGTGTCTATAGTGAACTTCAGGTCTTTTATCGAACCCGTAACCGAATGCTTTATGCTTGGAGAAATTTGAATGGCATTACAAAATGGATTTCTATCATATATCAAATGTTGATAGCGAACACCAAGGCTGTTTGTGTGTTTTTGTCAAAAGGGAAACCGAAACTAGCCAAAGCTTGTTTTCTTGGAATGTGTGACTTTTTTGGTATGAATAAATCCACTATTTGAGGAAAAGCTCCATGATGACAGCTTTATGGTCGCTGTAATCCAATAGGTAAGATTTGTAATTTTTTCCGGCAAAGTCCTTCGTGTGGAAAATGTAGTCAATTCTGTATAGGCTTTTTAAGCCCTTATAGGTGTATTCATATCCACTTCCGCAGGTGATGAACCCATCTTTTAATTCGCGTCCCTTTATTTGATGATAAGTATGAGATGCTGGATTTGAGTTCATGTCTCCGCAAATCAGGGTGGAGTATGGCGTTTCTTTAATTTTTAAATGAATAAAATTTGCCTGCTTAATCCGTTTTTTGAAATTTTCCTTAAGAATCTGATATACTTCCATCAACCTTTCTGCTTCATCAGAAAGCTTGAAAACCCAATTTTCAGGAACAAGTGAAAATTTTGCCTGATTAAAGTTGGTGGTCTGTAAATGAAAATTGAAGATCCTAACGGTGTCTTCTCTGATGAGCAGGTCTGTCCACATAGCTTGGTTCCCGGTTTTTTCAAATCTGACTTTGGAAGATTTCAAAATTGGGTATTTACTCAAAGTCAACAGATTGAAGCCTTGAACTTTTGATTTGGAATAAGAAAGATAAGGAAGGAAGTTAAAGGCCTTTGCAAGGCTGTCAAGCGTATAGACTGAGTCTAAGTCTACTTCTTGAAAGCATAGGATATCCACTTCTTTTTCTTTCATGAATTCTGAAATCATACTTACAGTCAAAGATCTTCTGCCATGATAGAACCCCTTTACGTTAAAAGTCCCGATTCTAATCGATTTATCTCCGGTCACTTCAGTCGTTTTTGCATTTCCAGGGAGTTGGTAAACAGATCTGATAAAACCAATGTTAAGAATGAGCGCAATGAGCGGTAACCAAAACCAGAATTCAAATCTGAATGCCCAATATATCAGAAATAAGGAATTCAGAATAATCAAAATGGGTTGAATCAAGCCATATAAAGCAAAAACTTGGAAAATACCTCCGAAATGACTGCCAATATATCCAAGAATGGACGTACCGGCAGCTAAGAGGGTGAAAAAGGTTATAAAGAACCGTATGATTCTAAGAAATGCGTTATCTCTCATTCTATTTGAGATATTTATTGATCATTTCTAGAACTTGTTTCTTATTGAATGGTTTTGCCAAAAAATCATTGCACCCACATCTTAAGGCGTTATCACGGTCTTCGTCAAAGGCGAAGGCGCTTTGAGCGATAATGGGCACCGTTGACATTTTCCTGATGATGGTGGTGGCTTCTAACCCGTTCATTACAGGCATTTTGATATCCATCAGAATGAGCTCAGGATGGAATTCCTCAAATATGGAAACGGCTTCTATACCGTTTTTTGCCCGCATCAATTTGTATGATTTTCCAATCATCGCATCCAATAGCTTGTAGTTGCTGTCAGTATCTTCTGCAACCAAAATGGTGGAGGACTTCTTGGTGAATTCGATTGGTGCGGTTTCTGAATTTAACTCACTAGAACTTTCTGCTAAGCAATTAAGTGGTAAGATAAAAGTAAAACAGCTGCCGGAGCCAACTTTAGAACTGACAGATATTTTTCCGCCAAGTTTTTCAATGATGGATTTGCAGATGGGTAAACCTAAACCGGTACCTTGTGTGAAGTTGTCGGCTTTGACGAATCGCTCAAACACTTTATCAAGCTTATCTTCCATGATTCCAGTACCTGTATCTTTGACATAAAACTCAAGGTGATTCGGTTTAACAAAGTATCCAAAGCGGATGCTCCCTTGTTTGGTGAATTTTGAAGCATTCCCGATTAAATTGCTAAATACTTGTGAAAGCCTGTTTTTATCGGTGTTGATGACTAGATTAGGGTCTGATTTGTCAAATATCAGTTTGACCCCCTTTGCACATCGCATGGAAAGCGTTTGAGCGAGTTCATTACAAAAATGGTATAGGCTGATGGGCTCAAAGTTAAATTCCATAATGCCCGATTCGATTTTAGAAAGGTCGAGAATTTCATTGATGAGTCCAAGTAATCGTGTATTGTTTGATTCAACAATCGAATAGTAGGACTGTCTTTCTTCGATGTTTTCGGTTTCTGCTATAATTCTGGAAAACCCAACAATTGCATTCAGGGGAGTTCGGATTTCATGGCTCATGTTGGCGATAAAGGCAGATTTTAATTTGTCTGATTGTTCTGCATTCTCTTTTGCACTGATTAGTTCTTGCTCCAATTGCTTGTCCTTGGTGATATCCCGTTCGATAGAAATCAAGAGTGGTCTTGTTTCATCCTTGACCAATATACGCAACTGATCTCTGATTTGCTTATTGCCGGATTGATCCTTGTCTTCGATGATTTTTCGGCTTTCATGGTTGTTTTTGATGGTTTCAATATCTTCTGCTCTGAGTCCTTTGGCGATATCTTCCGGAAAGATGTCAAAATCGGTTTCCCCAATCATACCATCATCGATGCCCCAATGGAAATTATCATTATCAAACCGATTACTGAAAATGTATTTTAAGTCGTTGTCTACATCTTTGACTGAAATGTACATTGGGATATTTTTCAAAACCGTACTCATGATTTGGTTGAGTTCTTTAACCTGTTTTTCATATTGTACGCGATCTGTGATGTCTTTTCCAAATGTCCAAATGAGGTTGATGCCTTTTGAATTCCTGACCAAGTAGGAAGTGCAGTCAAAAGCGAAAATGTCAGGTCTTTCCGGAATTGGTTTCTGTAAAACAAAATTAATGTTTTGATTGGTCGAAGTCAATTGATCTATAATATCTAGCCATCTGGCTTTTTCAGTATTCCGCTTATTGATCTCAAAAAAATTAAAATTTGTGATGTTTTCATATGGTTTCAGACCGTTGTATTCTTTGAACTTACTGTTCCCGAAAGCCAATTGTCCTTCAGTATTCATTGCGAAAATGTAATCTGTAGAATTTTCCACGGCAAGAGTGACCATCTCCAGCTCATGTTTTTTTTCCATAATGTCTGAAATGTTTTGAACATATCCCGATACTTTTTTGACACCATCTTCATAATAACAGTTGATGGTTTTCAGCCTGAAAAAAATGATATTATTTTTTGTTTGAAACCTATAATCAAAGTGCTTGTTGTTGGTCTCGGTCTTATTTTGGATGAAATTCCGCAGAGTAGCTCTGTCTTCAGGATGAACGAATTCCAGATAATCTTGCATCTGGATAAACCTGAATTCATCGTTAAAAATCAGTCCTCCTGAATATCCTGAATAATATATTTGATCCAAGGAAAAATCGTAAATCCATTGACCGATTTTTGCCACTTTTTCAATCTGCTGAAGCCTCTGATTCATGGAGTCTATTTTTTGCTTCATAAGGATTCGCTGAGTAATGTCCCGATATTGGCAGAGAATCAGATCTTCGTTGTATTTTTGAATGATACATTTGAAGAAATAGGATTTTCCTGAAATCTGCATTCCATAATTGTCGGAAGAGGCGATACCTGTTGAAAGGACTTTACAGAAATTGTTCTTTAGTGCGATGGCAGTTTCTGAGGGTATAATGTTGAAAATATTTTTACCGATAAAGAGGGATGTATCCTGAAGGAACCATTTATCCGTATGAACCTGAACATCAATGCAGATGCCATCTTTTGAAAGCATGAACATGGTGTCTGCAGTCATTTTCAGTATGTTGTCTGAATAATTTGAATTATGTAGAATACCTTCATATTCTGACATTTTACTTTTAGAGTTCAGAAAGATATCATCCATGAATGTTGACCGATTAAACGCTAAAGAAAATATGTAATCACTATCAATAAAACAAATTTACACTTTTATGTAGAATAATTGGCTTTTTAAGCAAAAAAACAAAGGGTGAAATCCATACATCTGTATTTTTTATTTTGAAGTCGTTTTTGATTGCATTAATTAATTCAAAAATGTTATATTTGTTCTACCTTTTAGAAAGAATTTTGAGGTTAAAAGTCGATAATTCATATTGGATATTTCAAATAGGGTATGGTTAAATATTTAATTTCAAACATTGATGTTGACCTCAAATTTAGATCATTGAAGAATAATCCAATATGCTTTTGCGGCTCATCTCAGATATTTAAGACTATTCAAAAATGGAAACTAAAAAAATAAATTTGAATTTTCAAGTGTTTTATTTACACATGTTGTTGGAAGATTCGTTCTTTCCATACAAGGAAAAAGTCTTGTCATGTGATGACAAGAAAAACATTGTAAGCGACGAGGTTAATGTGCTGGAAAAGGAGAATCTCGATGTCAAGAAGTCACCCATTATATTGGTGGCAGAAGATACTGACAGTAATTTCACGTTGGTCTCCATCCTATTGAGAAAAGAATATCAGATTGTGAGGGCAAAGAATGGTGTGGAGGCAGTAAAATTACATGCAGAAGTGCATCCGGATTTGGTGTTGATGGATATACAGATGCCTGAACTTAATGGTTTAGACGCAACCCGTCTCATTCGAGAAGTCGATCAGAAAGTACCCATCATTGCTTTGACTGCTTATGCATTCGAAAGTGACAGACTTGCTTTTATGGAAACAGGTGGTTCAGATTACATGTCTAAACCTATTAATCCAGATGAACTAAGGAAACTTGTCAAACGAAGACTTTAACCACGCTTTGCCTTCTCCCATACACCGCTACCTCTCTTCTCTCTAAGGTATTTGATACCTTTAATGACATTGAGATTCATAAAGAGAAAATAATAAGGGACGTATAACAATTTATTTTTTATTTGCTTTTGTGCAGCGCGATAGCCCAAATATCCTGACAGATAAAATAAGACTTGAAGGGAAAAAAGAATGCCATACAGAAATGGTGGATCGTTCCATAGCAATACAAGATTCAGCGGGAATAGTAAAAAGAAGATGATAGGCGTAAGTGACCAGCGTAAAACACGGTGAGACACATATTGAAAGTGCAAGATTCCATACTTGAATGGATTTAAAAGGCTTCGCAGCCGGTAGATTGATTGCAGGCCGCCTGCAGAGATGCGTATTTTGCGTTTCTCCTCTTCTTTCATATCTGAAGAAGGGCTTTCAATGGCATAGGCATTTTTGCAATAGGCAATTTTATAACCTTTTTGAGCGATCTTCATAGATAAGATGAAATCATCAAGCAAGGTGTCTTCTGGCATTACCTCAAATAAATCGGTACGGATGGCAAATAATTCGCCGGCAGCTCCAACAGCAGAATACAATCTGTCATCCAAGGATTTTAGGGTGGATTCGTATTTCCAGTAAATACCTTCTCCAGCTGTTGCATCACCCGTCTTTTCTTGCTTGATGCGCTTCTCTCCAGCAACACATCCAACCTTTGGATTTTCAAAGGACTTGACGATTTCTATAATGGCCTGCTGATTAAGCATGGTATTGGCATCTGTGAAAATGACAATAGGGGTTTTGATAAATGTTATTCCTCTGTTTAGGGCTGCCGTTTTTCCTTTACGTTCCGGTTGATGAAGGATATATACTTCAGAGTATGTTTTCAATAGTTCGTCTGTTTTATCGTTTGATCCGTCGGTGACCCAGTATATCTTCAGTTTACCTTCAGGGTATTGAAGAGCACGGCAGTTACGCATTTTTTCGTGAATGACGGACTCTTCATTATATGCCGCAATCATCAGTGTTACTTCCGGATATTCTTCAGAGTATGAGACTGCTTTTGCAGGAAAGAATTTTTCTTTGATTTTTACAAGCACATACAAAAGGATTCCGTATCCCAAATAGGTATAGAATACAAGAAAAGCGCCCAGCCAAAAAAATGTTTTCATCTCATTATTTTTTATTATAACATTTTAGGTATTCAATGTAACTTGCCAAATAATTGTTCGTTTATTCTAAACAGTCTTTTTGCGTGACTCGGCATAACCAAAAACAAGTTTTGTTTCTGCTTTCGCTACTTAAAACGTTCACTTGTGTGAGCAATAGATCATGGGTTCGTTTCACAGTAGAAATAATTTATGATGGTACTGCAACACGAGCATGATGTTTCCCATGAATAAACTGATTGTCATTGACCATATATGCAAGGTAACAAATATGAGGTTATAAAAAGCTCGCCATTAGCACAAATTT
>Ga0172381_10006420_pt1 | contig 11758 bp, 25 predicted proteins | sample Leawel6488metaG_FD_119754 | JGI IMG/M metagenome (GOLD analysis project Ga0172381, IMG submission 119754) | Leachate microbial communities from a municipal landfill in Southern Ontario, Canada - Leachate well 64-88 metaG | ecosystem: Engineered > Solid waste > Landfill > Unclassified | place... | reverse complement strand
GTGAGTTGTAGCCCATGCGTGGAAGAACCTAGATACGGGAGGGGCGTATTAAGCGTTATCACTTCTATTTCTCTCCCTCCTTGATCTTCGCCAGTTCTGCCATCACTAATTTAGGCCAACGTAAATCCCTAAATACATAATACAAAAACCATTTCAAAGACCATGTTCGTCTGTCTGCTGAATGAAATCCTACAGCAAGATTGTTCGCTCGGCGAATTAACCCAATAGCAGTATGTTTATAAACCATATAATAATCTTACCCCCATTATTGTTTCGTTACCTCTATTCGTCTCTCACCGATCATTATTGTTTCGTTGGGCATCACAATAGATACCCGTTTTTGTTTTAAATCCTTCTTTAATATCCGCGCCAAATCTATAGCCTTTTGTTTTATCTCCGCTGGCGTTGCGGGAAACCGTGGATAATTAATAAGGCCAACAATCGCGCCGTTTTCCCGTCCATCGACATAATGATATGTTGTTGGAGTAACGGTTACGCATAATTTAACTTTATTACAGAATGTCCGGCAGACGCCGTGAACCCGATTAATAGATAGATGTTTATTATCGTATCCTTCGCGCAAGCCGACATAGATGTTGGCGTAGAATGTTGAAATTTTATTCATGTTAATGTAACCCCATTACACAACCTTCTGGTTGTTCTTCATCTTCCATCCACCAACTCCATAATTCCTGCCAAGACTTATAATCCTTCAAGTCGTACCATCTTCTGAACGTCCAGAACCCATCCTCGAATCTTTCTCTTTTCTCTACATATTTTTGCTCTCTACGTTCTCCGGCTATTGGCTGAAAGGGATATTTCCCCTCACAAGAAACCCAAGTTTCTCGTTGTCTTGGGACGCCATGCCATTTTTGCCAAAACTTTTTGAAAGATGTTTTCCATGCCCGTTCAAACAACGGCCATCGTTTAAATTCAAATTGTCTGACGCATTTCACTGCCATTGGACAACCAACACAACCTAACCTGTCTATTTCTGGCTCATCATATAATTCACAGTACGGCAATTTGTAATATTCGATAAAATCCCATACGTCTTTCTCAGTCCAATATAATATAGGATTAAGAACCCACGATCTATCTATTATCCGTGGCGTCCAAGTCTTCCACCCTATCTTTCTGCTATGCGATTCTTCCGCTCTAATACCAAAAATTTTAACCTGGCCCTTACAACCCTGCTCTTTGTATATCTCGCAACACCATCTCACTAATCTGGTGGGCGGCCCCTGTCCTTCGTCTTGCCATAATCTCGTCAATAATGGCTTATCAGGGTGCAGCTCGATGGCATCTGGAAAATGTTTACGGGTAAACCTAATCAATTCCGGTGGGTCAATGGTTGTGAAACTGTGATACCTTTTAAACGGAACTCCAGACATAACGGCCAAGGCATCAGCAACAATAGAATCTTTCCCGCCGCTCGTGCAAAGATGATACCACGGTTCAAACATATCCCAAGACTTTGCAGTTGAAGCATATTCCTTAAAATTACCAATAGCCTTTTCGATCTTACGCTCAAGTGGCATCGCAAGTGCTAGTTGATATAATTGTTCGTCAATCATTTTCTATTTTACCTCTATCTTTGGCGTTTCCTTGGGGGTGAACTTGGTGCAAATAACGGCTCGCTTTTCTGCTATCTGCAATGCGCTGAAAATGTCTTCCTCTAAAACATCTTGAGCCTCTTTGTGTAAAGACTGATTCTGCGCAATATGGTTTGCCGTTTGACGATTCATTTCTGGATGTCCACATTCGCACACATCGTCCACTGGTGGGGTGGGAGCGAGAACCATAAACTTTTTTGCAGTTTCACACGGCCAAGGAACACCACACACTTGGCAATATCCATGTAATTTGTGATTCTCTGGTGTACACTCATTGCCACAAATTGCTCTATGAGCAATACAAGCTGCTGTCAATATATCTATCTCATTTTCGTTTTTCATCGTACTCCTTAAAATCCTTGAAACTCGTCAAGGTGTTCAAATTGATCTCTTGTCATTTCGATTATTGTTACGTCATATTCTTCCGGTGTTTCACGGAAATCTTTTGCTTCGGCTTCTGTTTCAAAAATACAAGCTGGACTCTTTTTTCCTTTCACTGTTACACGAAAGAATTTATCCACCTTGTAGTTCGGGCAATTTGGGGAATGATTACTTGCTGGTAATGCCCCATTTTTTGTCTCATGCCAGTCACGACAGAAATCCTGACAGCATGGCTGTAACTGTGTTTTATCAAATGATGAGTTCATTTTGTTCTCCTTAACGTTTCCAATTAATGCCCATAACAAAACCCAACGCCCAAAATATCACTAGACACATGATGCTAATACAAACAGAATCAAGTACATTCATCTCACCCTCCTGTATTTGGCAGTACCCCTACATCTCGGACATTTTACAATGGTATGGAAAGTTACAAACCCAGTATCTCCCGAATCTTTTGTTAGTAACCCCTTTCCATGACAACGAGAGCACACGACAGGTTTACTCATTTCCTCTCCTCCTTTGCCGCCAAACTCAATATGTAGTCAATCACTGGTTCGGGCATTTGCATTGAGTATTTATTATTTCCGAGCTCATAACATAACAAGGCATAACCTTTAATCGAACATTCCCTCTTTACCGCCCCTTTCAGTACCCCCGATTCGATTACCGGAGTGACGGGCAGAGTGAGTTCAGCACCTCTATTAATTCTTACAGTCCCAATCTTGTATTCTTCCTCAAACTTAACCTTTAGCATTTTCGTTTCTCCTTATTACTCTTTCCATCTTGGATCGCCATTAATCAGCTTTGAGTATCGCTCGACTCCGTTCTGCATATATTCCAGTTGTTTCGGTGTCGGTCTATTCATCCCACCAATACCACACCGCCAGAAAAGCAGAATGTCAGTCAGCGACCAATCGGCATGCGTCTCCAAGTAATTATTGATATGCTCAACAGATGCACGAAAGCACATCTCTCTGTTGTTCATATTTGTGGCCTTATACTTTTCGTATCCAGCCCGATTATTCAGATCCTTAATCGCAATGTCTGAAATACCAGTCCAGCCGTGGTTATGCGGATCAGGATGGTTAAAGTTCCTGCCAAGACTCGACTCCAGGAATGCTATTACCAAAACAATATGTGCTACGTTCATGTGTTGTCCTTGCGAATTAATTCAGGATTCTCGTAGATGTTGCCGACAATGATCAATTCCCGTGAACAAGCAATATCGTGATCTAAGCCAAAGTCGGCATTAACATAAAATCTGGCCGCAAATTCGTTCCAGAATATATCTCCACGTTTTTTCTCAAATTCAACCACATCCCCCTCAAATATTTCCTTGCCGTTCTTGTCGAGTAGTCCAGTGGATTGCATGAGCACCAATTCACTTAACGGGCGTAAGGCGGCTTTATCAACTTTGTATGATATGAGCGCTGACGGAATAGAATCCATATTTGTTTCAGGATCGTATTGAGAGAACCGCAATTCATAGACCTCAAGCATATACATTTTTGTTTCGTATTTCGGGTATCTCTCATCTTTCCCCCACGCCCTGAACTTGAATCTATCTGCCTTCATTATTCCCTCTCCTTTACTTCGCCAGTTCTGCCATCACTAATTTAGGCCAACGTAATTCCCTAACTATCGCCTCTATCACCGGCAACAACCTTGTGACTGCATCATTGGCCTCAAGTGCGGTGAGGCGTTGATGTATAAATTAGAAATATAGTTGCCATGTAATTCAAGAAGTGTAGGCCATTTATTCTCTCCCTTCACTGCCTGTGGTTGCATCGGAATCGTGGTGGGACAAAAAACTCTTTTGTCCGAGGTTAAATTAGAGCAATATAAATTGCCGTCTCTTTTATCCAAATAATGTCCGTCTTTGTGACAGCCGCAATGCTTGCAAATGTCTATCGTTCGTTCATTCTTGCAAGGTTTTACAACCTCCTCTTTCACCTGTTGTTCCTTTGGCGTTTCCTTGGGTGACTCAGAAATAGTTTTACTCGCTATTATTTCGACTTTCTCCCTGATTATATCCTGCTGATACCACCTTATTTTTTTGCCTAACTTTTCCGCATATTCAACTTCACTTCGTGTGCTACTTCCAATGTAATCAGAAACATTCACAATAAATATTTCATCAGCAATGTCTATTTTTCGCTTATGCAGATCGTCCATCTCTTGTCTTACATTTTCGTGTTCAGCTAGGTGATCAGGTATAGGCTCGACAGAATACCATGCAGGCAAAAGGTGTAACCCCATTGTGATAGCATGTTCATCACGTTCCAATAGCCAAGCGCATACAGCCATTACATCAACAAATTTTGATGATCCACAAAGAACTATAACTTTGGGTTTTATTCGATGTCCACACACGCACACATCGCTTTCCGCCGGTGGGGTGGGAGTGAGTACGCCCAAAATATGCGTTGCGTATTCCCGTAAAATCTGAATAACTGTTCCCCTTTGAAATGTTGGGCTGAACGGGTCTTTGTTTGGTGGTTTAACTATTTCCCTAAAACCTAACTTTTCCAAGAACTGCTCGGCTGGTATTATCTCATTTTCGTTTTTCATCGTACTCCTTTTTAGCTACATGGTTTTGCTAGTCTCGTCCCTGCAATGGCAACTTGATATGTCATTATCAGGGGTGGCCATTCCAGTTTCTCTCCAATACTCGCCATTGTTGCTGTTACATTTACGCCCATTGCTTCGGGGCAGGTGGTGATAAATAAACTTGGATGTGATGTTTGAAATTTGAATATTTCTCGCTTTAGATTTTTCCTCGCTGATCCCTGCCAGTACAAACAACAAGTCAGTTGCCTCTCTGACCAATTAGGGTGTAACGCTTTCATCTTTGCGATATGCGTTCCTATCGGGAATGTTGTCCAGATCACGTATAATGGTTTTGCAACATCAAACACTTCTTCAAATACAGGAACACATGGCGGGCAAGAACTTCTTTTTCCAAAATTTGGGCAACCTGTAGGATGATTGGGGTAAGGTTTAAAACACATAGACCTAAAATCATAAGAGATAATCGGTATAACTTCACTTTTCATCGGACTCCTCTTTGGTTTTTAAGCTCTATGCCATTTCTCTGGAATCAATCTTTTTTCTGTTTTGCTTGTTATCCTTCCGTCTGGAATAAGATTTTCGGCAGTTGCATAGTAGCCATTTTTAAGATAGTAGAGGATGGTCAGTTTCTTTGAAAAGCCCACTTCGCTTTTTATACCTGTAATTTCTGTTCTAGTTTCAAGGTGTCGAGCGTTTCTGTATTCTGAAATTTCTCCAGCGCCGGAACAATTTGGGCAACTGGTTGTGATTTTATTGACAGTGATTTCTTGTTTACCTTCACACATTGGGCATTTAATACGCCGACGTTCATTCTCGGTATAGATTCGCAAAACCCTGTCACCCACATTATATTTTGTTTTTATTATCATTTTACACAGCCTCCTGTATTTCACGCGCACCATTTTGTAAAACAGCTACAGCCGGATTACCGCGCTGATTTAAGAACGGTAGCCCCTTTCGCTTTACACGGGTTCCGGCTGTTTCTGTTGTGTTCATGATTTGCTTATCGGATAGGAGCGGCAATGTCGAAGCCCGGAGTCTTCCTGTTATCCAGTGTGATTTTCTTTGTACCAATTCTTTCATGATGCGTTCTCCTTTTTGTTGCGTTTTTTTTGACATGTTAGTGAGTACAAAACCGTGATGTCGCGTCAGTTAGGGCTTTGGCGGTACCGGCACGGGGAGTACCTTGGCTTTTTTGATTTACCCCCTCGCAATCATTTCCGCTACACAGTTTGGCTGTCTTGTACGTCCAACAGCAACCATCATCCTCGTGCCACACAAGCGATTCATTCATTTCACCCCTCCACAACTTCAACAACAGGTTCATCACATTCACCATTACCGTCATTTCGATACGGGCAAAGTACAGCCGTATTATTAGAGCAACCGTGACACTTAGAATTGTCGTCGAGCTGGTCGAAGTCAGCGTCTATGTCGGTGGAAATGTATTTGTCAGGCATTATTTATTCCCCATCTTTTCAACTTCATCAATAAACGCTTGTCCAAATTCCGCTCTGTGTGTTTCTTTCGCATGGTTAATCGCATCTTCGGATTGTTGTTGGTCCGGTGATGTATTCCATTCGTCGATAAATGCGCGAAGTTCCTTTTTCTTTTGCTCTCGACGGATCGCGGACGCTTCCCTGGACTTGATTTCAGTTAAATGATCTTTTTCGTAGTACGAGAGGTGACGGTCAAGGAAGTCCCCCGGGCTCCTGATGATGGTCTGCAGTTCGGCCTTATCGCAGACGAATTTGACGGCTTTCGGCCAATCCATGTGTTTATTGCGACGCTGAACACACTTGAGCCAAATTTCTAAAGTGACGGCTCGAAGCATAGGGACAGAATGAATCGTTTTTAGGAGCGGATGCTTTTCATAAACACTCTCAGAAAAAATCGTCGTCAGCTTTGGGGGAGTAAGAGGGGGTTGTTCTGTTCCCTTCTGTTCTGTTCTGTTCTGTTCAGGAGAGCCGCAGGAAGGTGCGGCGTCACCGCAGGAAGGTGCGGTATATTCACAAACCTCTATCCATCCGATACTTACAAGCACATCGAGTGCTTCTGAAATTATAGCCACAGGAAACCGCGACATTCTCGCAAGAGACTGCGGCGTGTGGGGTTTTAGGGTATCCCGCAGGAGGGTGCCGCGTGGGTCGCACTTAGATGCGATCTGTACTAAAACACACCATGCGCCATAACAAGCTGGCCCGTTTTCGTGGTCCAAAAGTTCCGTGTATCCATCCCCGTCATGTTTATTCGGGAAAGGGACCCAAGCAAGTTTTTTAATTTCCTTGGTTCGGTTATTCTCGAAATGTTGCGCCCAATCACGGATGCGGTAAAGTTTCAAAGTTTCCCCTCCGCCTTCAACCTCATTTCGTCAGCCGCTTTCAGTTTATTTTCCAGTACCGCGCACCGGAAACATGCCGCGTGAAATTGCAAGTCAGAACGTAACGCGGTATCATCTTCATTCTCGTAATTTGCCCTTATTTCATCGGCAATTTGGTCTGTTCGTGTGTCAACAGGGTTCATGTCTTCTTTTTCCTCGCTGGATGTTTCTTTAAAATTTCCTCAATTTCTATATCCCCGCAATTCATCAATTTCATTAAGCCCACATTTAACGCCCTGCTTAAGTTCCAGTATTCATCCCGATTAAACTCACTCCACTTCAAATCCACTTCTGGATAGAGTCTAAAAGTTACAGGCGCATCCTGTTTTGATTCCTTAGTATTACTAACTTCTTCCGGCATAATTCCCCTTAGTATTACTAACACGCCTTTAAAATATATGCAGACCGTCCAGATTGCGTTATACGGCGTTCTGTTGTCTGGATGATAAGTGGATAAGGTTTGGCGTTCATTAACTGCCACGCGCGAGCGCACACAGACGCTAAACGTAATCCTAGCGCCGCTGCTATCTCCTCGCGCGTGGCTCCTATATTCCCTTTGCCCCTGAGGTATGCCAAGACCGCCGCCGATTGTGCCGCCGCTGTCGGGGCCGCCGCCCTTGCCGCATCCTTGGACGTTTCGCTGTTGCACGTGGATGGAGTTGCGGGACAACCACAGACCGCCTTTAATATCGGGACAACCGCGCCCCCGAAACTCATAAACATGTCAGCCTGTCCGGTCATTTTATCACCCATCCGTCCTTTGTTTTTGCTAACCATTCAAAGAATACTGCACGAGTAGCATTTCAAAACGTTTCCCTGTCAAATCTAATGCCTTCATCTAATTATCCATTCTCCGTTTCTCTGTTTCGTTGCCCAAACAAATTTGAACTCTGGATATTCGATTCGAGCCTGGTCGAATCCAAACTTAGAACTTCGTTGTGAATGAAAGCGGTAACTACCCTTCACCTCCACAACCGTTTTTTCGTCAGGGATATACCAATCAGGTGTATATTTATGTCCAGCCTCAAGCCAGAACGTCAGTCCGTGGAATTTATGTTTTTTTTCTCTGAGAAATATTAAGGCATATTCCGCCTCCGTCTTGGTCATCTTCGGCTTTTTCCCTTTGACTTCCGTTTTAGGCGCCAGCACAGGCACAGATTTACCCATGTTCCGATAGAGTCGAGCAAGTCCCGCTTCGTCCATTTGTAATCCTTTGCCCATAATCTCCACCCCCGCCCCGATATTTTTTAATTCCCTCGGGACAACGGGAACGGGAGGTTTATTTCTTTTTGGATAGGTCGATCAGAATTTCCCTTGGCTCGCCGTCATCTTTTGGCGCGCCAACGATTCCGCGATGTTCCAAAACATCCAATAGGCTTGACGCTCTTGCCGCGTTTATTTTCATTTTACGCATGAGTGTTGCGGAATTTGCGCGGCCAATCGCCTTGATGATTTCAACGGCAGTGTTAATTTCTTCCTCTGTAATTGGCTCAAGCGACGGTGTTGGTTGTGTCACAGGCGTTTCACCGTTTACCTGCTCGACAGGTTCTTTGGCCTTTTTTTCTTCGTTCAACGTCAACTGCATTTGCGTTTCAGCAACCGTCATGGTTCTGTTGTTTAGAAGTTCTGCTGTATCCGTCCGGGTTTCCGTGACCATGCCCGTTTCCCAATCCATCCGGCGCATACATCGAACAGTCTGAAAGCGGAACTTGTCGCGGATTAGTCCCGCGCAAATATCCTGTGAGCAAATCAGTCCCTCCACTTCAGACTTGTACCGCTTGTTGACGCTCGCCGCCTCATCCTCTTTGGCGGCAATATCCTGTTGCAGTCTTGCCATTTTTTCGGCTTCCGCCATGATTTCACCCGAAGTCAATGCGACTTTCAGTTGTGCATCATACGGTGTTTCCACGAACGTTACTTTTTCCGGCTGTTTCTCTGCCGACTCTTTCGCTTTTTTGTTCTTCATTTATCTCCTTTATTGTTTAACAAAAATTCGTTTCATACTGCCGCTTGTTCCGCGACCACGCACACACCACCGCGTTAAACCTTTTGCCCTACCGCGTCGTGTTTTCTTTGCCATGTTCAACACCTCAATAAACTTTCCAGGGACTTCAACTGTTCGTCTGTCGAGTTTGTCCAAACTTCGTAAAACTGTTCCCATTCGATACCAACAGCCTTGGCAATTTTCTCAAGTTTTACGGGTTTCGTTTTGGCAATCAGCACGTCAATTTTGCTGATCATTTCGTCACGGTCAAAGGATGGAACAGGAGCGGAAGACTTCACGCTGTGGTCGCCAGCGTCGTTTGAGTTGTCTTGCCCCTGTTCCTTGGAAGGCTGTGTTGATTTTTTTGCCGTTGGCATTTTCACAGGAGTCTTGGGAAGATCATCTTCGTCAATTAAATCCTGCGTGAATAAATCTGCCGCGCCGGTTACGGTGAGCGTTCCGTCAATATGCGCCCGTTTCTTTGCTATTTTCAGAACGGTATTGTAAACATCGGCGATGTCCTCATTTTCCACTATGTCGTACCGTTTCCCGTAAGCGTCCTTTTTCTTTCCCGTTTCGCTATACACCTTGCGGTATCTGTATTTCTTTTCCATCGTGGACGCGGAACCTACGCCCTGCCCTAATAACTCCCCGTTTACTCCACGCATTGAGCAGGTAACGTCATATTCTCGGTGTCCATTTGCGAGGTCGGTTTTAGTTACGGAATATTCCGTAACAAGGCGAAAGGTCATGGCTAGAAGATCCGCTCCAGGTTTCAGTAAAACCATTTTGTCGCCACAACCGGGAACAGTCCCGTAGTGCGTACCCTTCATCATAACCTTGTTCAAAATCTGATGGACAAGGTTGACCCTATCCGCTACCGCCTTGAGCGTCATTCCCATTTCCCGTGGTTGCGCTGACACAACTTCATTACTCATAAATTCATTCCCTTCATTTCTTTTTCGATTAGATTGTTGATGCACTCCACGCTTGCAGATACTTCGTGTCTATCTCCGCTTTTCATCTTAATAACGGTATAACAGGGGAAAATGCCGATACTTCCACGACAAGCATATACACTGGAAATATCAGTATGATTGATTAGAAGTTCGCTTTGTTCTGTCGTTAGTAATTTAATCATACCTACACCCTGACTTTTTCAAACGTGACTCCCGCAATTTCGATATTCAGATTGCCCGCCTTCACTCGCTCCATTGCCGTCGTCTTAATGTCAACGTACCCGCGCAATGATTTGTCCGTTGCTAATGCCGCGAAAAACGCGTCGTGATTAATTTCCTTAACCTTCCAACGTGTAGAGAACTTCATGCCCGTTTTTGCCGCCGCTATTGTGATAGTAGGCACAATTACAGCCTGTGCCTGTTCGCGGTACTGCTCCTGTTTCTCAGGCGTCTTCATGGACTCGGCTTTTTTGAGTAGCTTTTCCTGTTCGGCCCTTGCCTTGGCTTCCGCTTCTGCCTGTAATTTTCGCTGTAACGCCTCTGCCTTTTCCTGTTCCTGTTGTTGCCATGCCCCGATTTTATTCTTGATGGTTTTGCGGTTTGATTCCATCGGGGTTAGGAACAAGTCTCGAAGTCCAGTGAATTTCCTGTGTAGCTCGTGGAGTCCTGTTGTGATCTTGCTCAGGACTTCCTGTTCCTTGACTGCCTTAACGTCAGCCGCAATCTGTTTGCAGATTTGCTCCGCCGCATCAGCTTCAACTTGATTTGTAACTGGCACGTTTACCGCGTCAGCGTAAAACTGTAACCGGCCCGCTATCGGTTTGAGGTCTGCTACCAAAGCAACCTTGATTTTATCTTCGACCTTTACCGCGTTCACCGCCTCAATTGCGGCCTCAATTTGGATTAATTCCTGTTCCTGCATTTACTCCCCTTTCGTTTCTTTAATTCCGCACAACCTTCTAATCCGATATGCCGACAACAATGCCAGCCACCCGTTTTTGAACTGTTTGAGATTGTAGATTTTTGACATCTTGTATGTGCCGTCATCATGGATTTCCACGCTAACACCATAATTAACATCTAACGGTATTGCGTATCCGGCGAGTTGGTATGGTGTTGACTTTGAGACGGACGCTTTATAGTCGAGTACGACTTTTTTGCCGTACACCTTACAAACTAAGTCAGTCCTACCCGCGTAATCGTACAATTCGGAATAGACCTGCTGTTCAATGCTGATAACTTCGGGTTGAACTTCGTAAAAGAATCTACGAATAGCCCGAACCTGTCCGTCAACTTGCGGGTCGTGTTCAAAACTGACATCCTGTGCAATCATCGCCGCACACGCATGAACAACCACACCGCGCTCCAAGTACCATTCACCCGCTGACCAACCCGGAATCAAATCGCGTAACACTTTCGTAACGCCAGGAATCTCAACACCATCACGCGTATATGTATGCGTCGTAATGTCAAAAGAAACGCTATTTTCCCGCTGTTTATTCGTGAGCGACATTAGTTAGCCTTGACGTTTCTCTTATTCTTCCCGATATAACACTTGATTGTTTTACCCGAACGATCAACGAGAACAGCTTGCGCAGACCGGAGTATTGATTTTTTGATCTTGATGTAGGCAACTATGGTTCCACCCCAAACCGCGCTGATGGTTCCACCCCAAACCGCGCTGATGGTTCCACCCCAAACCGCGCTGATGGTTCCACCCCAAACCTCGCTGATGGTTCCACCACTAACCGCGCTGATGGTTCCACCACTAACCGCGCTGATGGTTCCACCCCTAACCGCGCTGATGGTTCCACCCCAAACCGCGCTGATGGTTCCACCACTAACCGCGCTGATGGTTCCACCC
>Ga0172381_10006418_pt1 | contig 11759 bp, 18 predicted proteins | sample Leawel6488metaG_FD_119754 | JGI IMG/M metagenome (GOLD analysis project Ga0172381, IMG submission 119754) | Leachate microbial communities from a municipal landfill in Southern Ontario, Canada - Leachate well 64-88 metaG | ecosystem: Engineered > Solid waste > Landfill > Unclassified | place... | reverse complement strand
TCCGCGGTGCCAACCTCCGCGGTGCCTACCTCGACGGAATCACAGGCGAAATCAGTGACAGTCACGAGTTGTTGGCTTATATCGCGATCCGGTTTGACGTGTCGCTTGCTGCGGTTGCTGCGATGATTTGCGGGCGGATGGTTGGATGCTGGAAAGAGTACACCACCGCCATCCGAACGCACTTTGGTGAGGATACGATGCGACGGCTCTGGCAGGCGTGGAGCCAAGAAGAGTCATGGGGGGTGGTCCAGAAGATGCGACGATTCGGATGGCCGGAGCCGGCAGCCAACGAGAACGTCGAGCCCGACAACACAACTGAATCACAGAACCAGCCGGCGGCGTAGCCGTCTGGCCCCCCGAGGTTCTTATATTCTTTCCTCGGGGGTGAGTACAACAAAGGGACGACACGAGATGGACCGTAGATCATCAACGCCTGACGACCAGCCGCTTACAGGCTTCGTGTTGTCGCGTGAGTACGACGATAGCCATCTCGATAGGCTGCCTCCGGATCACGTCACGCCGAAGGATGGTGCCTGTTTCGTTGGGCTCAATTTCACCGACGAGCAAATGAGCGTCTTCACGCAGGCGATATGCGCGACTGGCAATGATGAGACCATCGAGGAATCGGTAGCTCGCATCTGCCGCGAGTGGCTTGCCGCTCGGCAGATTCATCTCAAACACGACCCTTTAACAACGGAGGTATGACATGCAGACTGAATACGAATACATCGACAGGCTCGCGATACGAGACCCAAGCGTCATCAACTGGCGGGCCGCATATACAATGTCCAAGATCAGCCATGAGGCGGCCGTTGCAGGCTTCAAGGTATTCCAGGACAGTGTCAACGGCGCTATCAAGGCGTCCGAGGCGAAGGCTACGTTCATGGAATCGCTTGCGGAGGAGAACAAAAAGAAGCTCGCCGCGGCCAACGAGGAACTGCGGCAGCGTAAAGAATCGGCCAATTCACGCGTCGACGTCCTCTTTCTCTCCGATCTCAGGAAGATACTGGGGATTGCGTCCGGTGTCTTAATTCGCCCGGCAGTCCGCGAACTGGTCTCCGAGCGTGACCGCCTGCGCAAAGAACTAGACGACGCCAACGACGCAATAGCATTTCATCAGCGGCAGCCGTTGCTGCGATTGATCAACACGGAGACCACCCCATGACTGAACCAACCCGCGAACACATAGCCACCGTCCTGGCGGCAATCAAAACACTGGGCAGTACGGACCTGCAAGCCTGCTTCGTGCGGGCGATGCATGCCCTGGGAGAGGCGGAGACAGCCAAGAACGGGGCTACTTTCAATGCAAACAACCATGCCAAGCGGGCAGAGGCGGCCGAAGCGATGGCGGCAAGGGACCGCAATCTAGCGAAAGCCGCGGAAGATCGTAGAGACGAGGCAGAACAGCAGCTTTCCGCCGCCTGCGCGGCCCATGCAGAAGCGGCCTCCAAACTCATCGAGATGCGGCGGGAGAAAGACCGGTTGCTATTGCTGCTCACAGAAGCCCAAAACGGCCACCGGTCAGCCAATGCTGAGTGTGACCGCCTACGCGGCGAACTTTCCGCCGCAATTGCCGCCGGCAATGCGGCCCTGCATGCCAACTGCTCCAGTACCACGATCGACCAGATCGACACGGTGGCGCAGCAACTGTGCAAGGAGCTGCACGCAGAAGTCGGAGTGTGGGCGGAATCGTTTCATGCGCCCGCCGGATACGAAAACTTCACCCCGTCCAAGACGGTGAAATACCATGCGGATGTATGGCACGGCAGCGACATAACCCCCAACACCCTACGCGCCCCAACTCTTCCCGAACTCGCCGCGGCCGTGCGGAAGTGGTGGGCGGAGCGACAAGGTAGGGAGATTGGAAAGCCGTTCGGCCCGAGCAACGAGGAGTGGGCGTCGTGAACAACTGTCAATCCAACAGGGAGGCGTGGCTTGCGGAACGCCGGACGGGTATCGGCGGTTCAGACGCAGCAGCCGTTGCTGGATTGTCGCCATGGAAGACAGGGTTTGAAGTCTACTTGGAAAAGATCGGCGAACTGACAACAGACGAGACGGACGACATGCGACGGGGAACGCTACTAGAGCCTGCCGTGCGGCAGATGTACGCCGACGAGACCGGGCGAAGTGTGGTCAAGCCAACCGCGATGATTCGAAACACGAAACTCCCTTTCGCTTTAGGCAACCTCGATGGGATAGCCTCCGGAAATATCATTTTCGAGGGCAAGACATCTAGGACACGGCAAGGGTGGGGCGAGCCAGGGACCGCAGAAATTCCATTTGCGTACCTCTGCCAAGTGCAGCACTACATGGCGGTGGCAGAGCTTGGTAGGGCCGACGTGGCGGTTCTGTTTGGCGACTTTGAGTTTGCCATTTATCCCGTGGACGCAGATGCCGAGTTTCAGACACTCCTCATGGAGCAGGAGGCTGAGTTTTGGAAATGCGTCGAGCGAAGAATACCACCTGAGCCGATCAGTCATGACGACATCAAGCGGAGATGGCCTAGGCACGTGACCGCATCGGTGGTCGCTACCGTTGACGATCTCGCGGTTGCCCGCGTGTTGAATGTAGTTCGTGACAGGATACGGACGCTCGAAGAGATCAAGGATCAAGCCGAGGCGATCCTTAAGGCCTCGATCAAGGACGCTGAAGGGCTCCACGTTGGCAATCAGACGCTTTGCACTTGGAAAAGCGTCAAGACAAATCCGCGATTCGACGCCGAGCGGTTCCGTTCCGAACATCCTGACCTGTACCAACAATACCTTCATGACGCCGCCCCGTCACGGCGATTCACCCTCAAGGAGAAGTGCCCATGTCTCGAACAGACGACGCCGATTATGCCTCCGATTCCCGAGAACTTGCTCCCCGCCCTGAAAACACTGGGCTGATTACCCAGCCACGCGATCGCGGAATAGCTCCGGCGCTCCTGGCGGAGCAGCAGCGAGCAAAGAGTGAAATCGAGTCCGCGTTGACGATTGCAGCAGCCAGGCCGCGCGATCAGAAGTTAGCCCTTGACCGGATTCTCCTGTCCTGCCAACGAGAAGGCTTGGCGTCCAAAGCCCAATATCAGTACGCTCGCGGTGGCACAGACATCATTGGTCCGACGATTGACCTGATGGAGGTCATTGCCCAACAGTGGGGAAATCTGGAGTTCGGATTCAGGGAGTTGGCTCGATTCCAAGGCGTCGGAGGCCAGCCAGGCGAGTCAGTCGTCGAGGCGTATGCATGGGACCTGGAGAGCAACACGCGACGTCGTACGCAATTCACCGTCATTCATGCCGAGCGAACGAAGCGAGGCATGAAGGTTTTCAGCGACCCGCGCGACATCTATGAATGGGTAGCCAATCAGGCGCAGCGCCGCGTCAGGACGTGCCTTGAGAATCTGATCCCACGCGACGTGGTCGAGCGTGCATGCGAACAGTGCGACGCAACCCTCAAAGCCAAAGTGGACGTGACTCCCGAGACGATCGCCAAGCTGGTGGCAGGGTTTGTTAAATTCGGCGTTACCAAGGAGGCAATCGAGTCCCGAATTCAGCGGCGACTGGACGCCATCAGTCCGGCTCAGGTGATCGGCTTGCGGAAGATTTACGCCAGCATGCGGGATGGAATGGCTACGCCTGATGAATACTTCACCGTGCAGGCGGTTGACGCGAAGCCGCAATCGGCGATTGACGCCGCCAAGGAGGCGATGAAAAAGAACCGGCCATCATCCTCCAACCATTCGGACGATCCTCCCTTCTCCCCACCCACGCCCGCGGAAGTCGCCGCCGCGGAAGCGGCCGAGCAGGTCGAGCAGACCCAGGCCAGTGATTCCCCGGCCGAGGCCTTCGACGCCGACACCCGCGCCATGGAGGCTGCGGCCCTGGAGTCGGATTACGGTGAGGTCATTCGGCAGGCCCGGACGCTCAAGGACTTGAGCGACACCTGGGCCAAGGTGGTGGGCGACGGGCATCTCGATGCCGACGCCCGATCCCGCCTGGCCAAGGTCTATAACGCAACCAAGGCAGAGTTTGGCGGCAAGCCGAAGTCGCAGCGGCAGGCCTTCGACAACGAGTCTGGCGGCTGACGAAATGGTCGAGCGTCGGCCGGCGCCGCCTTGGGACACGAGCCCGGGCGCGCGGTTCCACTCCGCGCGGCGCTCCTGATTCGAGTGCTTTACCAATTAGGTAAAGCACTTGTGTGTCCGAGTTGTCGAAGTCGTTAACCAGAAAGGTAAGCTGCAAATGCCCCAACCCAACGGCCAGCCCCACCCCGGTATCGCTCTCCCTCAGGGAGTCGCAGAGGAGAAACGCCTGCAACAGATCCAGCAGGAAATGCTGGTGGGCTACCATCGGCACCTCATGCTGGAGATCGGCGGTCGCGTGGCGGCTGCTGACATCCTGCACCAGATCAAGATCCAATCCCCGGATCTGGGGCGGCCTATGGACCTGGACAACGCCGAGCGCATCGTCGACGCCGTTGAATGGTACTCTCGCATTCTCACCCAGCGGGCGTTCAATCTGAAGTAAGAATCGCATCAAGAAGGATGGGGAGACGCGGTCCCATGTCTCAGTGCAAGAACCATACAACGATATGCCCAACATGAAGAATCGTTGCCACGGCCCGACAGGGGATCTGCACTACAAGGGGCGAGGAATCACAGTCTGCATTGAATGGCGCAATTCGTTTCTGGTGTTTCGTGAGTGGGCTTTGTCGCACGGGTACGCAGACACTCTTGAATTGGATCGGATTGATAGCGACGGCAACTACGATCCATGGAATTGCCGGTGGACAACCAGGCAACACCAGTGCCAGAACACCCGCAAACGAAGCAATACCGGATCGCAATACAAGGGAGTTCATTGGATTCGCCGCAAAAACTGCTGGCAGGCAGTCATTTCCTTTGGAGGGCATCAAAGCCACTTAGGGTTTTTCACTCAAGAGATGGATGCCGCCCGTGCATACGACAAGGCGGCGCGTGAAATGTTTAGGGAGTTCGCACGCCCCAACTTCAGAAAGGAATCGCAATGCTGATACTTACTCGACGCAAGGAAGAAACGATTGTCATTGGTGGCACCGTAACCGTGCAAGTACTTTCCATTCGCGGCGACAAAGTCCGGCTGGGCGTCGTCGCACCGAAGGACGTGCCGGTCCACCGGCGTGAGGTGTTCGACGCGATCCAGGCAGAAGCGAAAGGAGGCGAGGCGGCATGAAGAAACTCCAGGCGGTTGACTTGTTCTGTGGAGCCGGTGGTACAACCACGGGCGCTGAGGCCTCGGGGTGCGTGGACGTGGTGCTGGCGGTGAATCACTGGCACACTGCGATCCAGACCCATCGCGAGAACCATCCACAGATCCGCCATATCTGCGCGAGGATCGAGAATATCGACGTGCGGAACGATACGACTTTGCCGCCGATTGACCTCATCCTCGCCAGCCCGGAATGCACGCACCACAGCATCGCCCGTGGCGGCCGCCCAGTGAACGACCAGACGCGTCAGCAGCCATTTGCCCTTCTGGATTGGATCGACGCGAAGCGGCCCAAGTGGGTCGTCGTCGAAAACGTCCGCGAGTTCCGCGATTGGGGGCCGTGCCGCAACAGCGGCACGCGGGCCAATCCCCAATGGCGGCCCGACCCGAAGCACAAGGGCGAAACCTTCCGGGCGTGGACACGCTCAATCGAGAGCCTGGGCTACCAGGTCGACTGCCAAGTGCTCAACGCGGCCGACTTCGGCGCGGCCACCAAACGGAACCGACTGTTCGTGGTGGCCCGCCGCGGCAACTCGAAACGGGATATCCCTTGGCCCGAGGCGACGCATGCGGGATGCTGGCGGCCGGCCTACGAGGTGATTGACTGGTCCAGGCCATGCCCGTCGATCTTCGGCCGCAAGCGACCACTGGCCGAGAAGACGCTGCGCAGGATCGAGATCGGCCTGCGGAAGTTCTGTGGCGAGGCATTCGTGGCCCAGTTTCGGAACAACATGGCCGCCTCGGGGATCGGCGATCCGCTCTCGACGATCACGACGGCCGGCGCCCACCACGGGTTGGTGCTGCCGTTCCAGTTCAAGATGGTCGGGAGAAACCCCGGTGTGTCGCGCTCGATCGCTGAACCGATACCGACGATCGTTGCCGCGACGTCGAATCACTCGATCATCGTTCCATACCTCGTGCCGCACTTCGGGGAGCGTGACGGCCAGGCTCCCCGTTGTCATTCGATCCACGTGCCGGCTCCGACGAAGACCGGGCATTCCATCGTCCTGCCATTCCTCACCAAGTACAACGGCACCGGCGGGGCGCAGCCGATCGACGAGCCTGTCGACACCATCCCGACCAAGGACCGCTTTGGGCTGGCGATGGCCTCGCTCATCCAGACAATGCGCGAGCTGAAGGTGATCGACATCGGCTTCCGCATGCTCGAACCCGGCGAACTGGCCGCCGCGCAAGGGTTCCCCGCCGACTACCAGATTTTCGGCAGCAAGGCGGAGCAGGTCCGCCAGATCGGCAACGCCGTCTGCCCGCCCGTGGCCGAGGCGATTTGTAGGGCGATTGGAGGGAATGCGGCATGACGCAGCCAACCAAACCCACACCCGAGCCCATGCCGGCCAGTGTCCGGTGCTGCAAGTCCAAGCACGTCACGACGACCGTAGATCCGCACGTGTTCGCCTGCTCGGACTGCAACATTTTGTTCGATCCGCAAGATGATGGCGACGTGGGCAAGGGTGGTAGGAATCGGCCCGACCGGGTTGCCGAGCGAAGGGAGGCCGAGGCACAGCACGAAGAGGAACGCCGCCAGCGGCAGTTGCAGAACCTCGTGTTCCGCTACGGAGGGCGCCGCCGATGACTCCAGAGCAATCTGAACGCTGGAAGGACTTTGCGATCCGCATGGCGAGGAACTGCTTTCTCCAATCGCGGCGGCCGGATGCTCAGTGGATCGAAGAGGCGGTCTTGTACTTCTTCGAAACCTCCATTCCAGAGGAGGATGTCTGTTGCATCGTTTCCTGGGACCATTCCGAACCGTACCCTGCGGGTCACGAGTGTCGGCGAGCGCTCAGAACCTATCACTGCCCGTGCGCCTATTTCAATGCACGCGACGGCAAGAAGGCGTCACCAACCATAGACTGTCGGCAATGTGGCGGGACTGGCCTCGCTACGGAATGGGCGAAGCCCGGGTATCTCTGTGACAGGATGAGTCTCTGGGAGGATGATTACATCTACTACTCCCTCCACTGTATTTGCACGGAAGGGGAGCTGCGTTGGTATCGCGAACTCAGACGCTACGACGATGAGGCGGCTGACGAAGTTGAGGAGCGGATCGTCGAGCATTGGGCTGATCCCGTTCGTTGTTGCGTTCGTGCCGGCCTTGGCGCCGCGATCGACGGCGGGAGCGGCATGGGCGTCCTCGGCTTCACGGCCCGCGACATTCGCCGCATGTATCCCGAGGGCGTCCCGGACTGGATCGCCCGGCAATGGGATGGAGGCGAGCGTGTCGGTGCAAGCGCCGTTATCCCAGGTGTCGGGTTCGTGCCTGAAGTCACCGGCCCCTCGGAACGGTTTGAGGACATGGCCGACGCGACAGAGCTTTGGTTGTAAGGAGACTACCGTGGACGTTGACGCTATCTATCGCGGATCGGATGGAGAGGCAACCAAGGAACTCTACCGAGCGCTCGAGCAGCTCGGGCCCCGGGGGATCGTCGCTCTGAATGTCTTCCGCGCCCAGAAGTGCTCCGAGCGGGCGAAGTGCTACCGCGGCGGCATCCGTGGCAAGGGCTCCTATAGCTCTATGGCCTACGACCGCAAGCAGTGGTCGATGGGCAACCTGGCCATGGTCCTCAGCCGTCACGCCGCGGCCCTAGGGATCGCCTGGGGCTGGAAGATCGACCCGGCCCAGTCGTACCACTGCTGGGTCCTGTACATCGACCTTCCGACCGGCCAGGTCAGCTTCCACGCCGACTTCGCTACTGGCTTCAAACAGACGACTTGGTGGGATCGGCACCGGAAGATCAGTCGCCATCATCTCAATATGACTGACGGCGTCCACGAGGACGTCGACCTACTCGACGTCCTGGAGCACATCGTGGATTGCGTGATGGCCGGCATGGCTAGGTCGGGCAGCGTCTACGAACTGAAGCTGCCGGACGAGGTCCTGCAACGAGCGTTCCGAAACACCATTGAACGGCTCAAGACGCACGTGCGCGTGGTGGGCGATCTGACCCAGGAACGGGAGGAAGTGCGATGATCCTCGAAATCGGCAAGGAGTACGAGTACCTGGGCCAGTGGGTGAAGCTGATCGAGATTCACGGCGACGGCCCTGGTCGTGAGTGTGTAATCGAAACTCGGTCGGCACAACGGACCATCGTGTCGGAGAGTGAACTCAGCGAGAAGCCGCCCAGGCCGAAGAAACCTAAGCCGACCGCGCTCTACCTCCTTCAGAACGTCGGGGCTGGCTACGTCGGCAACTCGCCCGTGTTCTGGTCCGAGAAAGGCGGCTACACCCAATGGATCGATGAGGCCAAACGGTGGACTTATCGAGAAGGCTGGATGCAGATCCGGGCAACAAAGGGCTCGCACGAGTGGAGGCTCTGGCCGCTGGAACTGATCGAGCGGTGTGCCCAGCGGACGGTGGATATACAGCGACTTCAGGCAGCGAAGGCGGGAGGTGAGTGAGATGGGACCAGGAGAAATCTTCAGTCACGAGGCGGCTGCACGTGCCGTTGCTGCATCCATGCCGAACGATGAGCTTCTCGCCGAACTCGCCCGCCTGCGAGCGGAGAACGCCGACCTCCGGGCGGCGATGGAGCCGTTCGCGGAAGTCGACGGCAGGTTTCGCAAGTTTTTGCTCGAACTCGACCAACGGCATGCGGAAGCCCTTAAGTCCGCGCGCGGAAGGAGGGTGCATAGATGATCGCGGGGGTACGTACCGGATTCGGAACCATCCTGGCCGATCCACCGTGGCGGTTCACCAACCGCACAGGAAAAATCGCGCCGGAGCATGGTCGACTGCATCGCTACCAGACGATGTCCGTCGAGGAGATCAAGACGCTGCCCGTGGCGGACCACGCCGGCAAGCCCAGCCATCTGTACCTCTGGTGTCCCAACGCGCTGCTGGCGGAAGGGCTCGAAGTGATGCAGGCCTGGGGCTTCCAGTACAAGACCAACCTCGTCTGGTACAAGGTCCGCAAGGACGGCGGGCCCGACGGACGAGGCTGCGGGTTCTATTTCCGCAACGTCACGGAACTGGTGCTCTTCGGCGTCAAGGGCTCGCTGCGGACGCTCAAGCCCGGCCGCACGCAGGTGAACCTACTCCCGTCTGCTAAACGCGAGCACTCGCGAAAGCCTGACGAGCTATACCAGGTGATCGAGGCCTGCAGCCCAGGGCCCTACCTGGAGTTGTTCGCTCGGCACCCACGGCCGGGTTGGCTACAGATCGGGGATCAGCTGGAAACTGTACCAGGTTAAGAGGAACGATCATGGGACGCTACCGCAAGGTGTCAACCCAAATCTGGAACGACAGTCGTTTCCGTGAACTGACGGATGATGGGAAGCTCTTGTTTTTGTTTCTCCTGACGCATCCGCACATGACCAGCCTGGGTGCAATGCGGGCAACCGTTCCAGGTATCGCAGCGGAACTCAAGTGGAAACAAGACAGAGTCCAGAAAGGGTTTCAGGAAGCATCGGAAAGGGTATGCCAAACCCTTTCGAAAGGGTTTCCTGAGGCTAGTAAATCAGCGCTCGGAAACGGTATCCGTAAGGCTACTGACAGTATGGTGATGTGCGACGTCGATGGCTGCTGTGTGGCCCTTCCGAAGTTCATCAAACACAACCCGCCCGAGAATCCAAATGTCATCCTATCGTGGTCGCAGCAGCTTGAGTTGATTCCCGAATGCAAACTCAAAGATGTTGTGGTGCAAACAGTTACGGATTACGTGGACCATATGGGGCCAGCATTTCAGAGGGCTTGGGAAAGGGTATGCCAAACCCTTTCGAAAGGGTTTAGTGAACCATTGTCAAAGGGTATGGCAAATCCCGAGCCCGAGCCCGAGCCCGAACCCGAACCCGAACCCGAAGAAAGAGATATACAGGGGCCGGCAGAGCCGGCGGTCGCCCCTGAGGAGTACCCCCCAGAACTGCTGGCACTGATCGACGGGTGGAACGCGCTCGGGGACCGGATCGTCATGACCGGCAACGGCGCTCGCCGCAATCCGCCGTCCAAGGAGGTCCTGGCTGGCTGGGCCAGGTCGCGGAAGGATCCCGACATGCGGAAGTCATTGGCCGACATCCCGGCGGTCTTGGAGGCCTGCCGGCGTGCCACCTTCTGTCATGGCAAGGGCTGGTTCACCTTGCCGTGGCTCTTCGCTCGCAACTCGAAGCGAGAATGCAACGTCTGCAAGCTGCTCATCGGCGCGTACCACGGAGATCACGATCATGGAAAGCAACGGACCCTCCCGATCGGCCCCGGCCAACGGCATTCCGGCAGCCAGCCCACGGCGATTGGGGAACTCTGATATGGAGAGGCTGCTCAACAAGGCCTACCCTGCGGCGGATGCCGCGGCGGCACGCATGCAGGCGGCGGAGCAATCGTCCCGCCAAGCTGCGCGGGACCAGGCGATGGCGGAGTTCCTTCGCGCCGTCGGGCCTCGGTACGCCCATGCGACCTTTGCGACGTACGCCTGCCAGCATCCCGGACAGCGCGAGGTGGTCGCAGGCCTCCGGGCCTACGCCGACGAGATCGCCGCGCGCCTGGCCGACGGCGCCGGCCTGCTCCTGTTCGGTCCTCCAGGAGGCGGCAAGGATCACCTTTTGGTCGCATTAGCCAAGGAGGCCTTCGTTCGGACGGCCGACCGCGATCCACCCTTGTCGATCCTGTGGCGCAATGGCGTGGACCTTTACGGCGCGATGCGAGACCTGATCGGACGCGAGGGAAGCGAGGGCAAATTCATTGCCAGCCTGGCCGCGCCGGCCGTGCTGTTCCTCTCGGATCCGTTGCCGCCGATCGGCGCGCTGACTGAGTTCCAGGCGACCATGCTCTTTCGTGTGGTTGACGCTAGGTACCGAGCCTGCAGGCCCACATGGTGTTCACTCAACGTCGCCCATGGGGACGAGATGGCCGAGCGGCTCGGCGGCCAGGTGACGGATCGCCTGAAGGATGGCGCAGTCACGGCCTATTGCGACTGGCCCACGCACCGGGCCAAGGGCAGCACACTTTGGAAGGGAGGTGTGAAATGAACCCAGACGACCGCCGCGAATTCCTCCACCGCGTGGAGCAAGGCCGCCAATCCTACCGGCTGCCGCGCCGCCAGAAGCGGACAGCGAAGCAGCCTTACACGATTCCCGAGCGGCTACGGCTACCCGATACGATCGAGGAGATCGAGAAAGGACGCGAGTAATGGTCTACAAGCTTGTCACCGGCCGCACGATCCCGCCGGAGTTCCTGACCGGCAAGAAGCCGACCACGCAGCCCATCACCGCCGCCCGAAAGCCAAACCGCAAGTCGAAGGTGTACCACGCGGCGCGATTCGATCAGCCATTGCCGCCAGTGAACTCGACCACGGAGGAACGAGCACAGCAACGGGCGCTCTTCGATAGGCACGACACAGTCGAGATTCAGATTCGTCTGCCGCTCCCACCTCAAGCGAATAACCTAAAAATCATTCGGTATGTTCCTGGAAAACGTCCATGGCTTGCACCATCCGGAGAATATGATGCGTACAAGGAAGCCATCGCGCGCATCTGGGTGTCGCATTTCAACAGCCGCCCGCCCGCACCGCTCACTGGTCGCCTGCG
>Ga0172381_10006417_pt1 | contig 11761 bp, 13 predicted proteins | sample Leawel6488metaG_FD_119754 | JGI IMG/M metagenome (GOLD analysis project Ga0172381, IMG submission 119754) | Leachate microbial communities from a municipal landfill in Southern Ontario, Canada - Leachate well 64-88 metaG | ecosystem: Engineered > Solid waste > Landfill > Unclassified | place... | reverse complement strand
ATATAGGTTCTCCGAAAGAACAACATTCGCTTTTTGCGATTCAATGGCCGATAAGTTAGATGCAAGGGCTCTTTTGACAAACCCTGAACCAAACATTATATTTAACATTTTTTTTATGCTCCTCTCCATTTTTTCGAAATGCTCCTTTCTTAATGGATCGAGACTTTTCGTCTGCTTAGCATATGACTGATAACCGCGTACTTCAGAAACCCTTTCTTCCGGAGTTATCTTGGGATTATTTTGAAATGATTTTTTCATAAAATTTTATATAATTTTTTGCCCATGAACGGGGTTCGTACTTATCAAACCAGCCCGATGGTGTTTTCTTGTCTTTCGATTGGAATGCCCTTATGATCGATTTACTCAGTGTCATTGGGTCGAGCTTTGAGATGTATGCTGATGGGTTGTTAATTGAAAACTCTCTGAACGTTGGGATGTCCGAAAGGACAGTTTTCTTGCCAAGGGCCAGCGACTCAAGGGCGGAGTAACCAAAGATTTCAGACCGACTCGGAACTATTACTAAATCCGCCAACCTGTAAGCATCCCCAATGTTCGAAAATTTTATAAAGTAATATTTAAAGTTGCCATTTTTACAGATCGATTTTATTAGTTTGACGTTTTTTTCATACTGCGGATCAAGGCCACTGAAAATCACCTGAAACTTTCCCAAGGAACTGCTTGCTTTACATAAAGCCCTGGCTGCTAAATCCTGACCTTTTTGGAAGAGTTCGAGTCGTGACGGTATTAAAATTGTGTAGCTGTCTCCGATGCCATATTGAGCCCTTATTTCCGCTTTGGCTCTTTTCGAAACTAGGTCCTTCAAGTTTAATGCATGAGGAATTACCAGAATTTTTTCATGCAATAATGAGGCGATTTCTTCACCATGAATTTTAGAGGGCGCAACAAAGAAAGTTTTTTTAAATTTATTTTTATTTACAATCTTTAAAAATCTCTTAAAGCTACCCGTTCCCCAGTTATTATCAAAATCAGAAGGGTTGTCGTGAATTGCAAAAACCCTTTTCTTTTCGGGGAAGAGAAAATAGAAAAGCAGAGAATTCATGTGAATTAGATCATACTTTTTTACATCACAATTTTTTGAGATACAATTAGCGAAATTTTTGAGGTTTTGTTCTGTAAGGATACTAAAAAATTCCTTTTTGATCATATACTCATTAACCTTTTTTTCGAATCCTTTAACGGGCGTATATTTTACCCCATTCAGGGTTATTTTTTCGCCAGACAACATGAGAACATCGACATCGACTCCTTGTAGGTGGAGCTGGGATGACAGATCTATGACATAGCGTTCTGTTCCGCCCACGCAGTCATTGGAAATCTCCCATAAGCTTACTATCAGTACTTTTGCTTTAAGCATAATTATCGATTATCTTCGTGTAATTGTCCTTCGTGTTGTGCAGGGAATAAAGAAATGCATTCCTGCTCATGATCCGATACTTGTTTATACTAATTTTAAAAGAAAAGATTTTGTGTTTTGGCAGAACGATGCCAATCTGTTTTTTTGCCACTGTTTCATTAAAATCTACGACATTAGAAATAATACAGGGTTTTCCCAAAGATAATCCATCTATTATTGAGTTAGGAACATCTTTAGAAATCTTTTTTTTAGGTGTGAATGCTACAAAATCACATTCCTTGAAGGAGTTCTTCAGATCTTCCATGCTTTTTATCCACTTCATATCAACTCTTTTGGATATGCCCAATGCCTCAACCTTTTTATTGAATTCACTGGTTTTCCGATCTCGTGGCAAGACGATTAACGATAGGTTTTTGTTACTGCTCACCAAATCAAGCAAGTAGTTGATGCCTCTTTCCTCTAATGGATCTCCCTCGGCGTTGTTCCAACTTGCATATAGAATTTTTATGTTTTGTGGATCATAAGGCTTTCCATTTTCTTCAGGAATGAATAAACTTGGAGTCCTGTACACTTTCACTACCCTACCCGGAACCCCAAAATCAAGGAGAATATCTCTGTGGTTAGGCAATTCTACGAAAACATTTTTTAGTTTTTTATACTTTAATAAATGCTTTGCGTAAATCCTGTCTGGCTTACGGTACATGGAAATATATAAATCACATTTTGCTTGATTCAGAATAAATCTTATTTTCCCCGAAGGTTCTTCCTCGAAGTAATGTATGCCGGTTTTGGCAGTTCTGGCGATAATATATAGAAGTGGATTATATATTCTTTCTGGAAGTATCACTCTTCTATTTAATAGATCGTGTATACGCAATGGCTTTTGACCGAGGAATCTAACAGCAGAAAAAATCCAGGAGTTATGCTCGGCTCTCAGCATTTCCATCTGGTTTGAAACAGCTTCTTTTGCGGCGAAAAAATCGCAGACGTAGATCATTTCCATCCAAGATCGTTAAAGATTCGATTTATTATTATCTTGGAGTACGCTTTTGTTATCTGCTTTGAGTCAATTACAGAATATCTATCGGGCCGCGATTTTAGGGTTGATAATATCCTAATTAAATCATTCTTTGAAATGCCCAAATCTTTTCGTTTTAAGATCTCCAATTTTTTAATTAAAGCAAAAATCTTTTTGTAATTTTTCCCTTGGATTATCGAAAAAATTAAGGACCCAAAAGCGACTGCCGTTCCGTGGAAAACGGTTGTTTCTCCCTCTAGATGTTTTGCGAAAATATGCTCAGAACCGCTTTCAGCGCGTCCACTGCCGTAAATATTAGTTAAATAAGCAGATTGAATTAAGAGCTGGAATATAAATTTTAAACTGGATTTGTCTTTTTTCAGTATAAGATCTAAATTATTTTCTAGCAGAGACGTAAGATTTCTTGCTGATTCAAAAATGACGCGATCGATTTTTTCTACTTTTCTTTTGTCAGCTATCTTCCAGTCTTCGAGGGCTGTAAAGATGGAGATGATTTCGGCCATTCCCATCAAATTATATTTAAAATCGCATTTTTTTAAGATGTCGAAGTCGATAATTACTTTATTTGGTGGCGAAGAGTCGAAAGTCAGTTTTTTCCCCGCGGAAAAAAGGCATGACTTATCGGTAAAAGCAGCGTTTGTTGAAAACATCGCAGGCAAGTAAACATGTTCAATCCTAAGGGTTTTAGATATAAACTTTGCTGTATCGGCCGTCTGTCCGTTTCCGAAGCTTACGATTCGTCTGAATTTTTTGTTTTGACTAAAATCCTCGATTTTATTTTTGTCTAGCTTTAGTTCCTTTCGACTAATGCACTCAGCACCAGCGCCTATTCTGATGTTTTTCAATTGAGATATCGACGTTGGAGAATAAATAAAGAGGTCTCCCTCTCTTAAATTTTCGATTAGTTCGACCCCGATCTTATTTCCTATTAATATTTCTTCATTAAATTTCATAATATAAAATCAATAATATTAGCTTATGATTCTATCAGGTTTAAATTAATATTCAAGCTTTCCCTATCTTTTTAATTTGAAACTTAATCTTAAACTTGCTAATTTTAAATTATGGTAAAGGAAAACCTAAGTCAGAATATTTTAACCTACATTGGTTACTGCTTAGCCAAAGATGGGCATAAGCTTTCGTATCAAAGATTGTCTGATTGTTTAGAAAGGGCGAATGGTAGGCCTTATTCGATCAGGACACTACGCAAGGAAGTATCTCTCTTGAAGAAGGCCGGTCTTATAACTTCCAAGCTCCGTTATCGCAAACCAGTCCCTGTTTTAACACTCAGCGGAAAGCTCGCAATATCGACACTTCTTTCATATAAAAAATTTGGTCCTTGGGACGGAAGATGGCGACTTGTCATTTGCAATATTTTAGACAGCGAGAAAAAATTCCGCCAAAAATTCCAGAGTGAACTTATAAGGATGGGATTTGAAAAATTGGCCCGAAACGTCTATTTAAGTCCTCATCAGTTTTTATCTTCGGCCAAGCGACTTGCATATAAATATGCGGTCGACATGAATTGCATATTTATAGAAGCGGAAAAAATAGAAAATCAGTCGCGAGCGATTGAAAAAATCTGGAGAACAGAAGAAATCAACAAAGATTACCAGGGGTTCACCGAAGATGCTAAGTCAGCGTTAGGTAAGAAAAAAGATTTAGAGTGGCCGTTTTATGCAAAGAAACTAGAATTGCAGTTTGCCCGCATTTATGGTTTAGATCCACACCTACCAGAAAGTATACTACCCAAAGATTGGTGCGCGGATGAGGCCTATAAGATCTTCAAAGAAATAGTCAAATCGTACTAGTAGGTGTTGTGGTCGGTTTTATTGTGGGCGTGGTTGTTGGGGTTATGCTTTGAGTTGGGGTTGTGCTTGGAGTGATGATTTTGACTGTTTGGGTTGCCGTCGCAGTTGCCTTTGCACCAGATTCTTTAACAGGAAAAAAATACAAGGTAATATTAGCGCCAACAAGCAAGGCAATTATAGCAACCAATATAAACCAAATAGGTGCGATCTTATCTGTTTTTTTAGGTTTAAACTCGTACATTGTTTGTTTTTCTAACTATGATTATAGACATCAATGTGGACTTTGGCTAGTTGAAAAGGTTAGGAGAATTCAAACTACTCGTCCGAAAGACGGAATTTGAAAATAGAAAAGATTAAGCAAACAGCAATCCATGAGAGAACTATTATCACATTAGTTGGATTATCAAACGGAGAGCCCGCTTCAAGCATAACGTTTCTTATTATTCTCAAGAGGGGTGCGAGCGGCAAGTATTGCACTGCGGAGTAGAGCCACTTGGGCAGTGTATCAATCGGAAAGAAAACGCCTGCTAGAAACATCATCGGAATGGTTATTGCAGTTGCCATTCCTTGCGCGGCGTCTGTTGTTTTTGACAGGGAGGCAATAACGAACCCTAAAAGTTGAAAGAGGATTGCGCCCGTGATTGCAACTGCCAAAATAACGAACATGTTCCCGTAAATATTGGCATCAAATATGAAATAACCTATCGAAAGCGTTATGCCAATCTGAAGCAAGTTGATAATTAATCTCGAAGTGATTTCGCTTGTAATGAATATCCACGATGGAAGCGGCGTTGTCGTAATTCTTTTCAAGATTTTATCTTCCCTGTATTTTGACATTCCAACGGCAATACCGATGATTGAAGAGTTCATTAGTGATAATCCCAGGATGCCGGCCAAGACAAAATCAAAATAACTTAGTGCCTTGTCAGACGTTTTTTCTTCGGTAACAGAGAATACCTGCTTTACTCCCTGCACTTGGAAGCTAGCCTGAGTTAAATACGTTCTGACAAATCCAGTTATAACCGAGTTTGCCTGCGCGTTACCTGGGTCGTATATGATTTTAACTTCTTTCGGCGAGGTTGGGTCTAGGGAACCGAAATTTTCCGGGATAATTATCCCAGCTGAAATTTTGCTCTTCTTTATCTCGGACTTTATATCGCCCTCAGCGATGTCTTTGTTAACTTTAAACAAATCGCTTTTCGAAATCGTTTCATCTAAACTTTGTGCGATTTGCGTATCGGAATCATTAACCAAGGCAATGGTTCCGACGGAAGTGTTCTTGCCAAAGAAAAAACCAAAAATAAAAGTAAACAATACAGGGAACATGAAAGACCAAAACAAGGCCTGTTTGTTTCTGAAGAGCATTTTTACATCGGTTGCGAATAATTTCCAAAACATTTTTAATCCTCTAATATTGTTCTTCCGGTTAATTCAATGAAAACATCTTCGAGCGTGGCGTTCCCAACGGTTATTTTTTCTGGATTTAATTTTTGTACGAATTCCAATGCCTTGTTTACGTCCTGCTGTTTCTTGAGGCGAAGTTCAAATTGGTTTTTCTTGCCAAAGAGGTTCGCCATCTCTCCAAGTGATGAGATTTTCTTGAACGTTTCTTTGTTGATATTTTTAGCAATAAACTTTATAACGAATGGATTCTCGGCACTTTCTATTAATTTATGTGTTTCATCCATTGCTAGAATTTTTCCTTTATCCATGATTGCAACGTGATCGCAAAGCGCTTCGGCCTCTTCCATGTAGTGAGTTGTCAGTATGATCGTTTTTCCTTGTGCTTTTATTTTTGAAATAATACTCCAAAGATTTCTTCTTGCCACTGGATCAAGTCCAGTTGTTGGTTCATCTAGAAATACAATTTCGGGGTCGTTGACTAGACTAGCGACAATCGAAAATCTTTGCCTTTGTCCTCCAGAGAGATTGCCGACGTATGAGCTTGCCTTGTCCGTCAAATCAACCATTTCAAGAAGTTCTTTTGGTTTTAAGTGTTGTGGATAAAAGGAGCAAAATAAGTTTAAAATTTCATCCAGCGTTAAAAAACTATAATATGCTGATGATTGGAGCTGAACTCCGATTTTTTGTTTGATCGAATTGATCCCTTCTTTTATATCATGGCCCAAGACAGAAACCTTGCCGGAAGTGGGTTTGCGTAGACCCTCGATAATTTCAAGCGTAGTTGTTTTTCCTGCCCCGTTTTCGCCTAAGAGTCCAAAAACTTCACCGCGTTCAACTGAAAACGAAATATCATTTACGGCTGCCAACTTGCCGTATTTTTTAACGAGACCATTAACTTCAATGATTTTTTTATTTGTCATGGACTATTAGAATAGCAGAAACATTATGAATTTAAACATCTGGTCGGGGTGCGCGGACTTGAACCGCGAATCTCACGAACCCGAATCGTGTGCCTTACCAATTAGGCCACACCCCGCTTCAAAAATTCTAGCAGAATATGGAAAAAATTAAAGGTTTGTGCTAGTATCTACAGGTAAAATGCCCCCGTAGCTCAGTAGATAGAGCGCCGCCGTCCTAAGGCGGGCGTCGCAGGTGCAACTCCTGCCGGGGGTACCATCAATTTTGAACCTGTTATTTTTGACCCCACCTAGGAAGGTTAGAACTTTTTCACAAAAAAGAGTTCATCCAATTATTGAATTTTGTAATCCAATCAAGCTGTTCTTCGGTTGGTGTCCCGTCTTTGTTGCAATTAAGCTGCCGTCGCAATTCGTTCGTATCGTCTCCGTGATAAATTTTCGTATATGGAACAGCGATTTTTGTATCCGACATACCGTCCCAGCTACTATTGACCGGTGCAAAATCTGCGAGCTCTTTATTCCAGGTCGCATCCAAAATCGTCCATTTATTATTAATCAAAACTTCTAAAAATGTATGTAAATCGCGCCTGTTATATTGACTACCATCTTTTAGATTCTCAGGTATCCAGTTAATATCAGCCCAAGAATATGGAACATAGGCGAACCGACATTTATATCCCAAATCTTCCAAGCACTTTTTCAACAGACGGTGTTTGGCTCCGCAGCCCCCGATGTTTTCTTCTAGAGCTTCTTCCCAACTATGAACTTTGACCGTTTGGTACGGTATATCTCGAACCTGATTAAAAAGATTGATTCTGTATTTTATCGGATTATTGGAAAAAGCTTTTGTCATAAAATCGCTATAGAGTTGTTCCGTTTCGATTGACATTATTCTCCTAAAAGTTATTATAAGCTACAATTATTATATCAAGTAAATTATTTTCTTATGAACAAACTGGAATTCAAGCTAAAAAAATTTCAGCCTGAGTGGGATAAAGACAACTCTGTTTTGATAACAGACATTTATATTGATGGGAAAAATCTTGTGGATATTGTTGAAAAATTTGAAAAAGAAAAAGGTTATGAGGAACTCCCCGGTTCTTACGTTGGCAATTTTCCGGATGCGCTTTTTCAGGAAATGAAAAACGCAAATGGTAATAATGTGCCAATTTTAATTAGTGCAGGCTCATTAGATATAGATGATTGGCCTATTAAAATGGACTTCGAAACAAGAGACGGACTCGTGATATGGAAAAACTTTCACCAACCTTGGAGAAAAAACCCAGATGCAATCGGCAAGGATTTCTGGGATTATTCAGATTTTCCAACATTTACTTTTTTGGAAGATGATTATAAAAAAGAATTAAACAAAATCGCAGCGTTCGTTAATAAAAAATAAATCACGCATTTGGTGATAGGTTAGGAATATAAATATAGTCCGTAGAATTGCGGAAAATAGTTATAACATCCTCCACGATGCGGTACCATTTCTAAAATTCAAGCTATAATAGAGGGGTATGACAAATCCATTTAAGTCAGGGAAATTTAGACAGGTTCTTATCGGAAACATCGCCTTGCTTTTGGCAGTTATTGGGTTAGGCGTTGGCACTTTTTTGGCCTGGCGTTATAACGACAAATTGCCGAGAGTTATCGCGCCGGCTGTTCCATATCTTTCTCTAGAGGAAATGGAGACCGTTCTCGAAGCTAAGCAGACCGATTTAAAACAACAGATATCTAAGATTAATGACCAAGTAAGTGTGCTTGATGGTCAGGTAAGAAACCGACAGTCAGGGATGAAGGGTTTGGTTGATGAAGCCGACCGCCTGAAAACGCAGGCCGGTCTAACCGAGGTTTCGGGTGCTGGCGTTAAGGTTGTTTTAAATGATTCAGATTCGGGAAAAAACATATCAAATGCGATTGCCCATGCCTCTGACCTGCGCGATCTTGTGAATCAGCTTTGGGCGAATGGTGCTCAGGCAATATCGATTAAAGGGGCCGGGAGTTTAGAAGAAAGAATTGGTCCTACAACTTCAATCGAATGTATTGTTAGCACGGTTTTGATCAATGGGACAAAAATGGTTCCGCCGTTCGAAATTGAGGCCTTAGGTGACCCAAGTAAGCTCAAGGCTGCGATACAAGACAAAAATGCTCTTAAGTCAATTTACGATCGTACAGAGAAAGAAGGTCTTGAGTTTGCAATTGACGACAGTATTGGCGAAGTTAGTATTCCGAGTTTCACTGGCAACATAATAACCGAACATGTCAAAGTTAAATAAATTAATGCTGATTTTACGAAGAGTCGGATGGCTCCTGCTCTTTTTGATTGCTGGAATAATGATTACAAATCAGTATATTATTTATACAAAAATCGGCTCGATTAAGTCAGCACAAGATCCTCAAATGATGGCGGTAAGGGTTTCGCAGCTTTATTTTGACAACCAAAAGTTACAGAAACAACTAGATGAAAGAATTATTCACAAGGCGGATCTTGAGAACGCAGCTTCGAACAATTCTGAAACACAGAGAATTTTACAAAAGGAAAAAGAGCGCTACGAGATTGTTTTGGGCAAAACAGCAGTCGAGGGTCCAGGGGTAACAGTAACGATAAACCATATTTTAGTTACTTCGCAGCTCGTTGATTTTATTGATGCACTTCGCAACAGCGGTGCCGAGGCAATTTCGATAAACGAAAAGAGAATATTGACTAATAGCCCGATGAATCAATTTGACGGGCAGCCAAATTATGTGATCAATGTGATCGGGAATAAAGATATTTTATATGATAGCTTGACGCGCCCAGGCGGCATTCTGGACCTTGTCACAAACGGAAAGGCAGAAAAGCAAGATGACATACTCTTGCCTAAGGCGTCCTAAAGGGAGATAATATTCTTATGGAAGAAGCACCGAAAAAAGTCATCTACGAGATTTCTATAACATCAGTGTTAAAGGTTATTTTAGTTTTGGTATCGATTTGGCTTCTGTATCTCGTGCGCGATGTCCTGATTATTCTTTTGGTGGTTCTTATTATCTCGATTGCGCTTGAACCAATCGTTACTAAACTTGCTAAACACGGAATCCCAAAGGGTCTGAGCATTATTATCTTGTATCTCGCACTGTTGATCGTTTTTGGGCTGGCGATTTATCTTCTGGTTCCGCCGATCGCAACCCAGATTAGAGAGTTAACATTTAATCTACCCGACCGGTTTAGCCAATTTGATTTTAGCAATGCTTCATCAACCATCAGCACTTTGTTAGACAAGCTTTCCAATCAACTTTCTGCGGCGGGGGGCACTTTCCTAAATGCAATCTTTTCGATCTTTGGGGGAATTGTATCGGCAGTAACTGTTTTTGCCCTAACATATTATTTCCTGGTTGAAAAAGATGGCGTCAGGGATACGCTAGTCGGCTGGATTCCTGTGCAGCACAAAGCGCTTCTAAAATCCACAATCGAAAAAGTAAGCTTAAAGCTAAGCCATTGGTTGAGGGGGCAATTAACCCTGATGTTGATTGTGGGCACGCTCGACGGTCTAGCGCTTTGGGGGCTTGGTATTCCTTTTGCCTTAACCCTGGGAGTTCTGTCTGGACTGATTGAGGTGATACCGATCGTTGGACCTATTTTAGCTGGCACAACAGCGGTTTTTGTCGCCTTCGTTTCGGGAGTTGCTTTTTGGAAATTGATCGCGATTGTCGTTGTCTACATTTTAGTTCAGCAAATAGAGAACCAGGTCTTGGTTCCAAAGATTATGCAGAAATCGATTGGGATGTCCCCGGTCATTGTTATCGTTGCGTTGCTAATCGGCATGAAGTTGCTTGGAATCGGTGGGGCTGTTTTGGCTGTTCCAGTGGCCGCTGGTATTTCGGTCTTTTTAGCAGAATACGAGGTTTTTAAAAGCAAGGAATAAAGACGATACAAAACCAAAAAACCACCCAGTTAGGGTGATTTTTTAGTGGTGGAACAGGGGGCATTTTTTAAGTACTCGAAGCAATCGTTACTAAGATAAGGATTCCAACCGAATTTAACAAAAACGTTATTAGTAAAAATTGCCACGTTTTTACTTTTGAAAGACCAAGCATTGTGATACCAACTTCATCTGGAAGCGGCGAAGCAACTATTACCGCCCCGAAAATAGGAATAAGCCATGCAAAATAAGGAGTTAAAAAAAGTTTCTTTAAAAGCGTTCCGCCAAATCTGTAAAACAAAGGCTTGAGTTCATCAAAAATTTTATCGCGCAAAAAACTAAAAATAATATAATCGCCCAAAACCCCGCCAAATCCGGCTAAAACGGCAACTAAAACCGGATCAAGCACTTTAGCCAAGTCAAATAAAATCACCGAGGCTGGGGCAACGGTGAAAATTGAAACAAAAAATATTCCCGTAATAAAAGCACCAAAATAGCCAAGCGCACCAATAGACAAGATGAAATTTTGGACTAAAGGGTAGTCAGCAAAAATATAAAATAAAACCAAGCTTAAAATCAAAATTGCAGTATTGCTGTATGGCCATGATTTGTATTTTTCAAAAATGTAATTAAGTGAATTTTTGATATTCATTTTAAAATGCTTGTAAGATTGCCATTATCGATAAAACTCCAAACATAAGCCAAGCAATTAAAATAATTGTTTTTCGCCAAACGTTTGCCTGATATCTTTGCGGTAAATATTTTTTGTTTAAAAAATATGTTGCAGCAATATGAAAAAACATCGCAAAAGCATTGAGTACGGCGCCAGTCACGACTAAGCTTATAGGATCTGTATATCCAACAAGAAAAATTACAATCGCGGCAATTATCTGGAGCCATAAAATTAAATAATAAATTTTTGAAAGATTAAGTTGATTTTTTAGAATAACGATATTTTCGGAAATTATTCTGCTAGTTGAATCAAGAACTGTTAATTGTGTGCCAAAAAGCATAGTACCGATTAGAACTAAAAACAAAATGCCAACAGCCGGAGTTAAAAGTACTGATATTTGGTAAAATTCATTAATTAAAAAATATATTCCTTGCCCGCTTTGAATCCCCAAAGTTGTCGTATAAGCAAGAAGTGCCAAAAGAATAATTGTTAGAGCTCCGGCAACTAAAAAAACAACAAAATGCTCTAAATTGACAAGGCGCCACCATACTTTAAATTTTCTGAAATTTTCCTCGGATTCAAAATCAACTTTATTTCCAAATATCTGTACTTTATTGGCGGTTCCCGAAAAAACACTCGTTAT
>Ga0172381_10006416_pt1 | contig 11763 bp, 11 predicted proteins | sample Leawel6488metaG_FD_119754 | JGI IMG/M metagenome (GOLD analysis project Ga0172381, IMG submission 119754) | Leachate microbial communities from a municipal landfill in Southern Ontario, Canada - Leachate well 64-88 metaG | ecosystem: Engineered > Solid waste > Landfill > Unclassified | place... | reverse complement strand
AAATAAACTCTATTTCTTTTTTTATTTCGGTTAGATCTTTTTCTTTTGCCGAGTTTAAAGCAATAAAAACCAAGTCATAGCCTGGTTTTATCCTGGCCATATCAAGCCGGACCGCTTCTCGGAATAGGCGTTTTATCCTATTCCTTTCTACTGCCTTTTTCGATACCTTTTTACTTACTATAAAACCTATTCTACTATCAATACTATCTGTTTTTATAGTTCTTAAAAAGAAATATCTAGCTTTGGCCGTTTTCCCCCCGGCAAAAACGTTCTCAAAATCCTTTTTTTTCTTGAGACGATTCTTTAAGGGCAACATTTTATTTATATATAAAATAAATAAGATTGTTTTGAAACAATCTTAAACAGTTAATTCTTTCCTCCCTTTCTGTCTTCTCCTATTTAAAAGCTTTCTTCCTCCCACACTGCCTTTTCTTGCTAAAAAGCCGTGTGTTCTTGCTCTTTTCTTTTTCTTTGGTTGATAAGTTATGCTCATGGCTATCGATTATTTTTGATAATTAAACGTATAGTTAATATACCAAAAATACGGCAAAAGTCAATGAATTACTATAAGTATGGCAAATTAGAGAATAATAAATGATCAGCACGGCAGATTTCCTTTTTTATCTTTAAGATTACAAATGATTTCTATTTGGTAAAATGTGATATATTTGAAAATATTTCTCCCCAAAAATCAAGAGTTGTCCACACTTATCCACAGTTTTATCCACATATTTAAAAATAAACTATTTCGCAAAAAATACACAGGCATATCTACTTAGTTTATCCATCTTTTAAACACTTTTTCCACACCCTTTTCACATTAAAGAAATATTTTATTATAAAATAGAACCTTTCCAATAAGGGGTTTTTGCCCTATAATGTAGGAAAATAATCATATGGATGCAGAACAATTATGGCAGGAAGTCCTGTCTCAAATAAAACCGAATATATCCCAAGCTAACTTTGCTACATGGTTCAATAATACCCGAATAGAATCAATCGAAGATGAGGGAGTTATAGTGGCCGTGCCAAATTCTTTTGCAAAAGAGTGGCTAGAACAAAAATACCATAAAGATATATTAAAAATCCTTTATTCTTTGGATTAAAATATAAAAAATGTAAACTATACCGTTGTTCCAGTTTCCAGCGCAAAAAAAACTATAAAAAAAGAAGAAAAAAAGAATGATGTTCTTGCTGAACAGCTTGGTTTTTCTGAGTTGGATGTGGATAAAGATACGAACTTAAATCCAAAATACTCTTTTGATAATTTTATTACCGGACCATTCAATGAAATGGCGTATGCCGCCTCAATGGCAATAATAGAAGAGCCGGGAAAAAATTATAATCCATTGTTTATTTATGGGGGAGTGGGCTTAGGAAAAACCCATCTTATCCAAGCAACGGGAAATAAAATCAAAGAAAAGTTTCCTGACAAAAAAATAAAATATATACCGGCCGAAAAATTAATATCCACTATTGTGAACGCTATCAGAAATCAGAACGTAGAGGACTTAAAAAGAAAATTAAGAGAAATAGATCTTCTTATAGTTGATGATATCCAATTCTTAGCTGGAAAAGATAAGACCCAGGAAGAATTTTTTCATACTTTCAATTCTTTATACCAAAAAAACAAACAAATAATCCTTTCTTCCGACAGACATCCTAATAATATTCCTGCAATTACCGAAAGATTAAAATCGCGTTTTGAAGGAGGTATGATAGCCGATATCAATATGCCTGATTTTGAAACCCGTTTAGCAATCTTAAAGCAAAAAAGCGAGGAAAAGGGCGTTAATATTCCTGAAGATGTTTTGGAATTTGTCGCAAACAATATACAAAAAAATATCCGAGAACTGGAAAGCGCTTTGAATAGATTGGTGATTTTTAAAAAAGCGAACAAGGATTTAACCTTAGAAGACGCAAAAAAATTATTGAAAAGTATTATTTCTCCAGTAACAAAAGTAACTAGCCACAAAAAAATCATCGACGCTATAACCAGCTTCTATGATATCCAAGGAGGGAATATGTTTACCACTTCCAGGAAAAAAGAATTTAGCAAACCCCGTCAAATAGCGATGTATTTGATAAAAAAAGAGTTGAAAATGTCTTATTCTGAAATCGGTAGAAAATTTGGAGGAAAAGACCATACAACAGTAATACATGCCTGCCAATTAATCGAAAAACTATACCAAGAAGACGAGCAAACCAGACAAGAAATAGATCTCATACTGCAAAGGATATATAGCGAATAAATATAAGTGTGGAAAAGCTGTTTAAAAAATATGGAAGCAGTATCGAACAAACAATGGATAAGAAGTTTACAAAAAATGATTATAATTACTGTCCCCATTTTTTTGAAAAATACACGAATTAATCATTGCTTTTTCTACAGGGTTTCCCCAATATTTTCCACATAGCATAATCATATTTTTTATAGTGTTTCCAATGGTTTTCCACTGCTTTAAACAGGTTGTCCCCAATTATTTGCTTCTTAATAATATAGTAATAGTAAATAAAAAACTTAAATTAATTATTAAAAAATAAATTGAAAAGATATGAATTTCACTATCCAGACCAAAGAACTTAAAAAAGGATTAGGAATCGCCGAGAGGATCACAGGAAAAAATATGACATTGCCCATATTGGATAATGTTTTAATTGAAACGGATGGGAATTATCTAAAAATGTCGGCCACCGATTTAGAATTGGGAGTGCAATGGTGGGGAATATGCAATACCGAAAAGGAAGGAAAGATTGCTGTTCCTGCTAAATTGTTGAATCAGGTTATTGGATCAATATCTGCCTCTGGTGAAAGTATAAACATTAAAGAAAAGAATTTATCTTTAGTTGTTGAATCGGAAAAAAAATCCAAAACAAACGTAAAAGGTTTTTCAAGTGAAGATTTCCCTATAATACCTTCGTTCTTGAAAGATGTTTTTATCGAAATAGAAGGAAAAGTAATGAAAGAAGCGTTATCTAGTACTGTTGATGTGGCTAGTATTTCCAATATTAGGCCAGAAATATCAGGAATTTTTATGTATTTTGGCAAGAATTCGGTTAGATTTGTTGCAACCGATAGCTTTAGGTTGGCAGAAAAAAAGATTAATTTTTCAAAAACTTCTGGATATAAAAATACCTTTGATAAGGATTTAGAGTTTATTATTCCCCAAAAGGCAGTGAAGGAGCTTATAAATATAATTCCCGAAGATGATCGCAGTGTAAAAATCTATGTGTCTGAATCACAAATCTTATTTGAAATAACATATAAAGACGGACATCCGGAAGTAAGTCTTGTTTCAAGACAGATTGAAGGGCAATATCCTAATTACCAAGAAATAATTCCAAAAAGTTTTAAAACAAAAATAATAACAAACAAAGAAGAATTTGCCAAAGAGTTGAAGATGGCAGGTATTTTTGGCGGAAAAATAAATGAAGTTACTTTAAGTATTAAGAAAGGTGAAAAGGAAATAGAAATAACCAGTATAGATGCAGAGTCTGGAGAAAGCAGTCAGATATTATCATCAAAAGTAGATGGAAATGATTTGAAAGTTTCTTTTAATTGGAAATTTGTTTTAGACGGATTGCAGAATATAAAAAGCAAGGATATTTCTTTTGAGTTTCAGGGCAGCGAGGGGCCGGCAATTATCCGCCCTATAGATGATGATAGTTATCTGTATGTGGTTATGCCTATCAAGCTTTAGTAAAATAGTAACTAGTAACTCGTAACTGGTAATTAGGGCTTTGTAGTTTACTTCGCAAACTTAAGACATTTTACTGTGCTTGTCGTCTTGTTCTCCGAAGTTTCAAAAAAGGAGGAAGCTTTAGTGAAGAAGGATAAGCCCAAGAAAAACATAAATACATCTGTCATTCCCGATTGTCTGTCGAAGACGGACGTAGTCGGGAATCTTTAAATTTAGAAGTTTTCTTTTGAAAAGAAAACTACAAAGTACTAATTACTGATTTACGAATTACTAATTACTAATTGTTGTACCTTTTATTGATGCCGATTGTTGGTAAATTGAAATTAATTGTATTATCATCTTAAATTGGGTATGGAAAAAGTAATAACTATAAATTCTGAAGAAACTGAAAAATTAGGCTTTTTAACAGCTAAAAAAGTATTAGACTTGGCCTACAACGAAAAAGCCCTAGTACTGGCTTTAGATGGAGAATTGGGGGCAGGGAAGACAACTTTTTTAAAGGGGTTTGCCAAGGGACTTGGATTGAATAAAAAAATACAAAGCCCTACTTTCATAATAATGAACAGATTTTCATTAAGTAGTAAGAAGTATACTGATTTTTATCATTTTGATTGCTATAGGATAGAGAACGGGAAAGAAATGGATTGTTTGGATCTTAATGATGTATTGGATAAAAAAACAAACATAGTTTGTATAGAGTGGGCCAGTAAGATAAAAAATTTATTGCCCAAAAAAACAATAAATATTGATTTTAAAGTAGGAAACGGGAATGAAAGGGTAATAAAGATTAAAAATTTATGCAGGATAAAGAAAATTACTTCGTAATTATAGATGGAAACTCAATTATTCACCGCGCTTTTCACGCTCTTCCTCCATTAACTAGAAGCGATGGGAAGGTGGTAAATGCGGTTTATGGTTTCTTATTGGTTTTATTCAAGATAATCAAGGATTTTGAGCCGAAATATCTGGTTGCTTGTTTTGATAGGCCGGAGCCAACTTTCAGGAAACAAGAATTTGAAGAGTATAAAGCAAAAAGAGTAAAAGCTCCTCAAGAGCTTTATGATCAAATTCCTCTAGTAAAAGAAACTTTAGATGCTTTTAATGTCCCGATTTTTGAAGTGGCTGGGTATGAAGGAGATGATTTGATAGGAACATTATCAAGATTATCAGTAAAAGAAGATAAAAAAATCAAGAATATAATAGTTTCTGGAGATAATGATGTATTCCAGTTAGTAAATGACAATACTTCGGTATATTTTTTGAGAAAGGGAGTAAAAGATGCTTCGCTTTGCAATAAACAAGAAGTGTTTGACCGTTTTAATGGCTTAACTCCGAAACAGGTAATAGACTACAAAGCCTTAAGGGGAGATTCTTCGGATAACATTCCTGGGGTTTCTGGAATTGGCGAAAAGACTGCCACTGACTTGGTATTAAGATTCGGTTCTCTTGAAAATATTTATAAGGAATTAGAAAATAATAATTCAGAGATAAAAGAAAGCCTTAAAGAAAAATTAAAAAATGGAAAAGAAAATGCTTTTTTGAGTTTGAGGTTAGCAGAAATAATCACTGATGCTCCATTGGAAATAAAAAGAATTGAAGATTGTGAGTGGAAGAACTATGATAAAGAAAAAGTAGTAGAAAAACTAGTATCTTTCGGTTTTAGGAGTCTGGTATCAAAAATACCTCATGAGGATGGATATGTTGCCAGTAAACCTGAATCAAAACTTGATAATCCAAACAAAAAAGAGGCAACAATGAAATTGTTATGATTTCAAAAAAAATGCTCAAAAAAAACAAAACAATTAAAAAAGAAGGGGAAACTCCACTAGAGGGATTGATTTCTATAGAATCGTGCAAGGTTTCAAATACTGATGACCTAAGAAGAATAAGGTCAGCTTTTTTGAATATTTTTGAGGATGTGGAAGATGCTAGAAATATTGCCGTAAAAGAAAAGAATAAGACAATGCTCATAATCGAAAATCTTGACGATGGGCTTTTGGTGTTGGATAAAAATAATAAAGTGGTGATGATAAATCCATGTGCCTTAGAGTTTTTACAAAAGACAAAAGAAGAAGTCTTGCAAAAAAATATTTTCAAATTAGAGTCGAAAAAATTAGATCTGGCGGTTTTTTTTGAGATTATAAGAGGGAAGAATAAAAAAATAAGAGAAATTTCGAGAGAAGAAGCTTGTTTTGGGAATAAACTTTTTTTCCAGATAACTGCGCTTTCTATCGCTGGGAGTGATGGCGAATATTTAATAATATTGCATGATGTTTCCAAGGATAAACTGGTTGATCAAATGAAAACAGAGTTCGTTTCGGTGGCTGCTCACCAGTTAAGAACGCCATTGTCGGCCATAAAGTGGACGCTAAAAATGATGCTTGATGGCGATGTTGGGAAACTGACAAGTGAACAGATAGAATTTTTAAACAAAAGCTATGAAAGCAATGAAAGGATGATAGTTCTGGTGAATGATTTATTAAACGTTTCTAGAATAGATGAGGGAAGGTTCATATATAAGCCGGAAGCGTTACAGATAGAAGATGTAATAAAAGAGGTTGCTTCAAACGAAGAAACTTCTTTAAAAGAAAAGAACTTGGATTTGATTCTTGATTTTTCTAAAAAATTATTGCCGCCTGTTTTTATAGATAAAGAAAAAATGGGGATAGTGATGCAGAATTTTATAGAAAATTCTATAAAATATACCCCTTCAGGAGGCAAGATAACAATTTCCATTGAGGAACTAAAAGAGGACGTATTGGTTAAGGTAAAAGATACTGGGGTTGGAATACCAAAAGATCAGCAAGATAGAATATTTACCAAGTTCTTCAGAGGAGAAAACGTAATAAGACTTGAAACGGAAGGGTCGGGATTAGGATTATATACCGTAAAAAATATTATAGAATCACACAAGGGAAAAGTGTGGTTTCAGTCCGATGATGGAGAGGGAACGACATTTTTCTTCACATTGCCTAAAACAAGCCAATTATAAAAACGATATCCATCGTTTTTTTGGTTGCTTGACTTTTATTCCTAAATGGTTAAAATAATAGATATTAGCAGTCTTGCTTTTGAACTGCTAAAACGAGATGATAAATAATAACTAAAACTAATATGAAATTAAAACCTTTATCAGATAATATCATAGTTGAAACCGTAAAAGAGGAAGAAAAGACGAAAGGTGGAATTCTTTTGCCGCAGAATTCTGAAAAAGATAAGCCAAACCATGGAATAGTAGTAGAAGTTGGTCCAGGAAAAACGACTTCGTCTGGAAAGGTTATACCAATGGAATTAAAAAAAGGAGATAGGATTATTTTCAGCAGATATGGACATCATGAAATAAAAATAGACGGAAAAGATTATCTTATTTTGCGTCAGGAAGATGTATTTGCTGTGATTGAAAATTAATTAGGTTAAGAGAAAAATCATATGGCTAAAGATATTTTTTATGGCGAGGAGGCAAGGTCAAAATTAAAGGCAGGCGTAGACAAATTGGCCAATGCAGTAACGGTAACGTTGGGGCCAAAGGGAAGGAATGTCGTTTTGGGCGAAAGTTACGGATCTCCAACAATTACCAACGATGGAGTTTCTATTGCAAAAGAAATTGACTTGGCAGACAAGGCAGAGAACATAGGAGCTAATATAATAAAGCAGGTCGCAGAAAAAGCGAACGATGTTGCTGGAGATGGAACAACAACAGCCACTCTTTTAGCCCAATCTTTAATCAGGGAAGGATTGAAAAACGTGACTGCTGGAGCAAATCCTCTTGCAATCAAGAGGGGAATGGAAAAGGCTTGTGACATAGTTGTTGGTGAGCTTGAAAAAATTGCTAAACCTATTTCAACCGAACAGGATTATGCTCGTGTTGCCACTATTTCTGCTGAAGATAGCGAGCTAGGATCTTTGATTGCTAAAACGATTATTGAGGTTGGAAAAGATGGAGTTATTACAATAGAGGAATCAAAGACATTAGGAATAGAAAAAGAAATAGTAAAAGGATTACAATTCAATCAAGGATATATTTCTCCCTATATGGTTAGCGATGTCGAAAGGATGGAAGCTGTTTTGGATGATCCTTATATCTTGATAACTGATAAAAAAATAGCCTCTGTACAGGAACTTGTTCCGATTTTAGAGAAGGTAATCCAAACGGGACAAAGGAATATATTGATAATTGCTGAAGATTTGGAAGGTGAAGCTTTGACAACTATTATCGTTAATAAACTGAAAGGAGTGTTCAATGTTTTAGCAATAAAAGCTCCTGGTTATGGCGACAGAAAGAAAGAGATGCTGCAAGATATCGCAGTTGTAACCGGCGGACAACTGATTTCAGGTGAGATAGGGTTAAAATTAGAAGATATTTCTTTGGAAATGTTGGGAAGAGCCAGAAAAGTAGTATCAACAAAAGAAAATACCACTATCATAGAAGGAAAAGGAGAGAAGAAAGAAATTGAAGCAAGGGTTTCCCAGATCAAATCGCAAATCAAGAATACTGAATCCGATTTTGATCGCGAAAAACTGCAAGAAAGGTTGGCAAAATTGGCAGGGGGGGTTGCGGTATTAAAAATTGGAGCTGCTACCGAAATAGAACAAAAGGCTAGAAAACATAAGGTGGAAGATGCCTTATCTGCAACAAGGGCGGCTATTGAAGAGGGGGTTGTTCCAGGAGGAGGTGTAGCTCTGTTGTCTTGCCAAAAGGTATTGGAGGATTCAAAAATAAAGGGCGAAGAAAAAGTAGGGTTTGATATATTGAAGAGAGCACTAGAAGATCCAATAAGAAAAATTGCCGAAAATGCTGGAAAGGATGGAGCAGTAATTGCCAGCGAAGTAAAGAATTTGCCCGTAAATCATGGTTATAATGCGGCAGAAGACAAATACGAAAACTTTATTGAGGCAGGAATATTTGATCCCAAAAAAGTAACAAGGTCCTGCATTCAAAATGCTGTTTCTGCTGCTTCGATGCTTCTTACAACAGAATGCTTGGTAGTTGAAAAACCGGAGAAAAAAGATTGCAATTGTGAAAACCATGGAGCAATGCCTGGAATGGGGTATTAAGAAAAGCAAAAAACGGAGAAATCCGTTTTTGTTTTGGATAGTAACTAGCAATTCGTAATCAGTAATCAGTACGAGGTTTTTTTACAGAAAACTTTAAATATATTTAAAGAGTCTTTGAGTTTGCGAATCAATTTGCAGTGTACTAATTACTAATCCCTATCTCGTTGTACTAATTACTAGTTACTAATTCCTAATTACCATTATAAGTATTTGTATCGTAATCATTTTATTGCTATAATTATCTCAATATTTAAGTCAAACTATTAACATCAAAATAAATCATGCAAGATTCTATTATCTTCTTAATTTCTTTGACATTTTTACTGATAATTTTTAATTCTTGGTATACATCGTATAGGGTATGCAAGCAGACAAAGCAGGCTTTTGAAGAATTTGATCTTCAGCTTCGTCGAAAACTTGAACTAGTAGCAGAATTAATACAAGAGATAAGCAAACGCGTCAAGAAGAATGATTTGCAAAGATCTTTTGACGATATGGTTAAAAAAGTCAATAAAGCTTCTTTATCCGAAATCAGTGACATTTTGACCAAAGAGATGGATGGTGTTTTAAAGTCTGCTTTTGGGATAATAAAAAAGCATCCAAGAATAATATCAGCAATAAAACTAGAATCGATAAAAAGGGAAATCAAGAAAATCGATTCCGCTATCGAAGAAGCAAAAGAAGCATATTTTAAAAATGTTGATTTTTTACAGAAATGGATGGAAAAATTCCCTTTTAAGAGATTTAAAGAGTGGCATTTTGATATTGACAAAGAGGAGAAAAAAATGGAGAGTAAAGGCGTATTCCAAAAGAAGGATAAAAAAGTAGATGATAAAGAGATTGATGATTTTGTAGCTTCCTTCAAAAAAAAGAAGGCTGTTAGAAAAACAAGTAAAGGCTTGGCAAAAGAAAAGCCGATAAAGAAAAAAGCTATCAAAAAAACTGTAAAATCTTCTTTAAAGGCAAAGAGCAAAAAAAGTAAAAAATAAATTAATAGTTAAAAACAAGAAATATGGATTTGATAATTATAATCATAATAGCTGTTGTGGCAATTATCGTTGTCGGATTAATTGCTATCTATAACGGCTTGGCAGTTTTAAGAAATAGGGTAAGGGAGGCATGGTCGGATATAGATGTCCAATTAAAGAGAAGATACGACTTGATTCCTAATTTAATTGAAACAGTAAAAGGATATGCATCGCACGAAAGCGGAACATTCGAAAAAGTTACTGAAGCTAGGAATATGGCTATGGCCGCAAGCGATCCAGAAGCAAAAGCTAAGGCCGAAAATGTTTTATCTGGGACACTAAAAACATTATTTGCTGTGGCCGAGAGTTATCCAGAATTGAAAGCCTCTCAAAACTTTATGGAGTTGCAAAGGGAATTGAGCGATACAGAAAACAAAATCCAAGCGTCTAGAAGGTTTTATAACGGAAATGTATTGGAACTTAACAATAAGATTGATGTTTTTCCTTCTAATATGGTGGCTTCAATATTTGGATTTGCAAAAGAAAAATTCTTTGAAATCGGAGAAGGGGAAAAAGCTGTACCTCAGGTAAAATTCTAAGACAAGGCTTTAAAACTCGCGTATCGCGAGTTTTTAGTTATTTAAAAGAGTTTCCATCGGAAAATTTTTGACTTTTTGCTAAAATCTGTTAGAGTATAAAATTGTAATTGATTAATTAAAGAGATCAAGAAAATGAAAAATATAAAGAAGGTAATAATGGGGCAGAGGAATAAGCTGAAGAAGAAATTGGGTAAAAAACTTTCTGAAAGAGACCAAAAAAGGAAAGGAATGCTTGTAAAAGGCCGAAGATATGTCTCCTAAAGAAAACAAGAGGTGGTAATAAAATAATTTATTATGGCAACTCTTTATTCACAGCAACAAAGTAATATTTGGAAAACCCGCTTTTTAATGGTCGGGTTTTTCTTGTTTGTAATATTGATAGGCTGGATATTTTCTTATGTTTACAATAGTGCTGCAATATTATACATAGCGGTTATTTTAAGCATTTTTTCAAGTGTCGGATCGTATTGGTTTTCAGACAGCTTGGTTTTAGCAATGTCGAATGCTCAAGAAATAAACCCAAAAGAAGAACCAGAATTGTATCGCTTAGTAGAAAATCTTTGCATAACAGTCGGCTTGCCGACTCCAAGGATATATATTATTGATGAAGCGCAACCAAATGCTTTTGCCACAGGGCGAAACGAAAAACATTCTGTGGTGGCTGTTACAAAAGGTTTATTGCACCGACTGGAACGTTCGGAATTAGAAGGAGTTTTGGCTCATGAACTGGCTCATATAAAGAATAGAGATATGCTTTTGCAAACAGTTGTAGTCGTTATGGCGGGGCTTATATCTATTGCGTCCGATTTTTTCTTAAGGAGTATGTTTTGGGGAGGAGGAAATAGCGAAGACAGAGGTAAGAATCCGATACTTTTAGCCTTAGGAATCATTGCGATCATTCTTGCTCCGATAGCTGCAACAATAATCCAGTTGTCGATATCAAGAAAGAGGGAATTTTTGGCAGATGCTACGGGTGCGCTCATAACTAGATATCCAGACGGATTAGCTAGTGCTTTGGAAAAGATTTCGATGGATCCCCATGAGATAGAGGGAGTAAGTACTGCTACGGCTCACTTATATATAGAATCGCCACTGCGAGGAGAAAGGGCTACTAGCTGGTTCTCAAAATTATTTATGACGCATCCACCAGTAGAAGAAAGAATTGCGGCTTTAAAAAATATGAATGTAGGACAGGTGGAAAAAGAATTGTATGGGGATAAACAAAGCTAGCAATTGCTAGCTTTTTAAAAATGGAGGGGTGCTCCGAATGGTAAGGAACACGCTTGGAAAGCGTGCGCCCGCAAGGGCTTGCAGGTTCGAGTCCTGTCTCCTCCGCAGTTTGAAGGACGAGAAGGCTTTTCTTTGACTGAAAGAAAAGCCAGCCTGAGACGGTTCTAGCAAGAACCGATGCGAAGGCGAGTCCTGTCTCCTCCGCAGTTT
>Ga0172381_10006415_pt1 | contig 11763 bp, 7 predicted proteins | sample Leawel6488metaG_FD_119754 | JGI IMG/M metagenome (GOLD analysis project Ga0172381, IMG submission 119754) | Leachate microbial communities from a municipal landfill in Southern Ontario, Canada - Leachate well 64-88 metaG | ecosystem: Engineered > Solid waste > Landfill > Unclassified | place... | reverse complement strand
TCTTTGAATTGTTTTTCTTTTTTTGTCTTAAGATATCTTTCGCACTCCCGGCCAGTCTCAACCTCAATAGGCACCCTTTGAACGATCTCAAGCCCATAACCTTCAAGCCCTATAACCTTCTGCGGATTATTAGTAAGTAGTTTTATCCTGCTCACGCCAAGGTCCGATAGGATCTGCGCGCCTATACCATAATCCCTTAGATCTGCCTCAAAACCCAGGGCGTGGTTTGCCTCAACGGTATCCATGCCCTGGTCCTGCAAGACATAAGCCTTCAGCTTGTTTACAAGGCCTATGCCCCTGCCCTCCTGGCTCATATACAAGAGCACGCCGCACGGTTGTTTGCCTATCATATTCAAGGCACTATGAAGTTGTCTGCCGCAATCGCACCTCTTTGAACCAAATACATCTCCTGTCAGGCACTGCGAATGGACCCTTACCAAAACATCCATCCCCTGAACAGATTTCAGGTCGCCTTTTACCATTGCCAGGTGATGATAATTATCGATCATGGACTCATAGATATAAAGCTTAAATTCCCCGTAATCAGTCGGCAGCCTTGTTGAAGCAAGACATTTTATCAATTTATCAAATTTGCGCCTATATCCTATGAGGTCTTTGATGGAGCATATCTTAAGGTCATGGTCTTTGGCGAATTTCATCAATTGTGGCAGCCTGGCCATAGTCCCGTCATCATTCATGATCTCGCAGATAACGCCGGCAGAATAAAGGCCGGCCAGCCTGGCAAGGTCCACGGACGCCTCCGTATGGCCTGCCCTGACCAACACGCCGCCGGCCTTTGCCCTTAATGGGAACATATGGCCCGGCCTGGCAAGGTCATCAGGCCCAGAGCTATCATCAATCATCACCTTTATTGTCCACGCCCTGTCATAAGCTGATATACCTGTTGTAACCCCTTTCGCGGCATCAACCGACACGGCCCACGCGGTGTTAAAAGGCGTGTTTGAGTTGTGGGTCATTGGATGCAGATTAAGTTTATCCATCCTCTCGCCTTCAAGGGCAACACATATCAATCCACGACCATGCTTGGCCATAAAATTGATATTTTCCGCTGACGCGTTAGAGGCAGGGCATACGAGGTCTCCTTCATTCTCACGGGATTCATCATCAACAATGATGATCATCCTGCCCGCCTTGATCTCCTGTATCGCTTCCTGTATGGTATTCATATCCATAAAAAACACTCCATAAACAATTTATCCCAAAGGGGGTTAACCTTCGGGATATTCAGGGCACGGTTTGTGCCTTCTCTTCTTTCATCTAGACTATACTATTGGCAGGGGATGCACGCCCCTTCTGCCCCTTTGCCGGGGCTTGTCGGCTTAGCCCGGCTTTAAAAAAGGCGGGTTCACGACCAGTCGGGATTTCCCTGGCCCAGTCATTGTTAATACCATTACGATTGGCGAGGGTCACCCTGTCCCGAAGACAGATTGAGTATAACATAAAAAAAACCAATGTCAAGTGAAAGATTTGGCTTGAAAGATTTAGCTTGACACCCGCTTGGGATTTGCCTTGACAAAGACTATGATAGTAATATAATAATGCAGGCTATGGAAAACAAAATAAAATCATTACAAAAAGAATTGCGCAAGGCCAAGTCGGAATTATGGCTTCTGCATGAAGTTACCAACGCGATGAGGACCACGCTTAACCTTCCGGAGATCCTTTACATAATATTAAGCGCGGTCACCTCCCGCGAGGGACTTGGCTTTAACAGGGCCATGCTTTTTTTATCAAATAAAAGCCGTTCAGCGCTCGATGGCGCAATGGCAATAGGGCCTATCAACCATGAAGAGGCCTATACAACGTGGAATAAGATCAAGGAAGAAAAATTAAGTCTTGATAAGATTGTCGATATGTTCCACAGGATTGACAGTCATGTCATCCGCTCTCCTTTAAATAACATAATCAAAAAAATACGCGTATCACTCAACGGAGGCAATTCAGTGCTGGCGGCATGCGTGCTTAAAAGCGCAAGCATGGAAGCGGTGACAAGATCTGCCAGGGGCAGGATTCATGACCCTATACTGGATGAACTTAAGATAGACCTGTTTGTATGCGTGCCGCTCAAAGGCAAGCATGAGACCCTGGGAGCGCTTATCGTGGATAACATGATAACACGCAAACCGGTAGCAAAAGATGACATCCGAATACTTTCGATGTTCGCCAATCAGGCAGGGTTGGCCATTGAAAACGCCCGTTTGTATGAGAAAACCAAATTTCAAGCGCACACCGACTCGCTTACAAGGCTATGGAATCACGGATATTTCCAGGATTCGATTTCCAAACATATTAAAAATGCCAGACTTAATAAATCAGTTTTAAGTCTGGCAATGGTCGACCTTGATAATTTTAAATCCTACAATGACATACTGGGTCATCAAAAAGGCGATGCCGCCCTTCGGGAGGTTGCCTCTATCATTAAAAAAAGTATACGCGGGCAGGACATTGCCTGCAGGTATGGGGGTGAGGAGTTCTCGATAATTATGCCGGGCGTCGCCAAGGCCGATGCCTCGTGCGCCCTCCAAAGGCTGGGATCAGCCATAGAACGTACCTTTAAACGGGCGGACAAAAAGACCTCATATCCGCCTCTGACCATAAGCGCCGGAATATCGACATTCCCCATAGACGCGCAAAGAAAAGAGGATATTATCAAAAAAGCCGATGAGGCCTTATATTTAGCAAAAAAATCCGGCAAGAACAACATAGTCTCTCGTTAAGGTTTTACCTCCGCTACGGGTTCAGCCAGATCCATATCCTCTTCAGCTGTCTGCTGCATCCTGCTCTGTTTGAATATCCTTACTCCTTCATTCTCCGCCCGCTGTCTGCGCTCTTCTATCTGCCTGTCGTCCGCGAGCTTGACGGATACTATCCTTGATATGCCGGACTTTTCCATCGTAATACCATACATTACATCCGAAACCGATATGGTCTTTTTGTTATGCGTGATAACGATAAATTGCGTCGAATGGACAAACTCGGCCAACATCCTGCTAAAACGGTCTATATTAGCCTCATCCAGAGGCGCGTCGATCTCGTCAAGCACGCAAAACGGCGTGGGCCTGACCTTGAACAGGGCAAATAATAAGGCTACTGACGTCAGGGCCTTTTCGCCCCCCGATAACAGCGATATGGATTGAAGTTTTTTGCCCGGCGGCCGCACGGCTATCTCAATCCCGCTTTCAAGTATATCGGCCTGGTCCATAAGAAATAGTTCCGCCATACCGCCGCCAAACAACAACTTAAAATATTCCTTGAATGCCGCCCGGATGGCTTCGAAGGTCTCTATGAACATCTTGCGCGTTGTCCGGTTAATCTTATTGATTGCCTTATGCAGAGATTCCTTGGCATCAATAAGGTCCTTTTGCTGTGCGCTTAAAAATTCGAATCTTTGTTTTAATTCATTATGTTCGTCGATGGCAACCATGTTGACAGGCCCCATCTTCTCGATCTTTTCCTTGAGCGCCTTTAACTCGCCGGCCATCTGTTCAAAATCCTCTGTCCCCGTAAATAAAATATTCTCATTGTCCAGATCGATCTTATACGACGAGAATATCCTTTCCTTCACACTATTTGAGGTATACGACAGCTCACTGGCATTCAGATGGCAGTTGGATACAGAGCTTCTTATCTCATCAAGACCTTTTTGCGCCTCCCTGGACTTGTTTTCAAATTGATCAACAAGTACGTAGATATTGTTTCTCTCTTCCTGAAGCTTAGAGAGTCCGCGATTACCTTCATCAAGCCGCAAACGCAGTTCTCCATTGGACTTCGCGAGATACTCTATATCCGCCTTAAGTTCACCGGAACGGGACAATGCCGCGGACAGCTGGGCCTGCCTTTCGGATACAGCGGTATTCTCATTGGCAAAGGCACTCTTAAGCATATTGAGCGTGACATTTTGGGATTCATATTTCTCGCTTACCAAAGACATCTGCGTGCGCAGTTGGGAAAGCAGAGCTATGGCAGATTCTTTTTCAGCGGTCTTTTCAGCTATCTGGCCCTGTTTGCTGTTTATAAGATCCTCTATCTCCCGCTGTTTACCCTCAAGCTCAACGCACTGCGCGTTCAAGACCTCTTCGCGTGCCTTTAGGGTATTCTCCTCCTCAACAGTCTCTTCAGACTCAAGCCTTATAACCTTAAGTTCCTCCTGCAACTTATCTGCCTGCTCGGATATCTTTACACGCTGGGCATCTATGGAATGGAGTTTTATCTCTTCCTGCTTGGCAGTATCTTCCTGGCCGCTAATGTCCTTTTTTATCTGATCAAGCCTGAATAACATCTGCGAATATTCCTGCTCGCATTCCGCGATCTGCGACCTAAGCCTGCCTACATCGGTTTCAAGCTCCCGGATCTTACCGTCACGGCCTATGATACTTGTGCACTCATCTGTCAGATTATGGCCTCCCGAGAAAACCATACCCTTTTTCATGTCCCCGTCAAAAGAGACAATGCCTACAGGGCATCCAGCAGCACAGGCATCAGGTTCAAGCCTGTCAACGGCATAAACATCCTTGAGCAGATAGTCTATGACCTTTTTACAATCCTGTCTAACCTCTATCATATCGCAAAGCCTGCCAAGGACAGGTACCCGAACGGTATCCGGTGCCTGCTGCGGCAGCCCGGTTTCTTCAACCGCAAAATCATCAAGCACAATAAAATGAGCCCTGCCGTTTTTACTTTCCTTAAGGAACCTTACCGCATCCTGCCTTGCCGAGGCGTCCTTGACTATGATCGCCTGGCTCATCTCTCCTAAGGCAGACTCAAGCGGTCTGATAAAAGACTCTTTGGCCTGGATAACATCGGCTACAATACCGATAAATTGCGCCTTCCTAAAAGGTTCTGCCTCTATAAATTCCATGTATGCCTTAACACCATCGGACAGACCTTCCCTTCTGTGCTTCAAGTCTTTAAGCATTTCAAGTTTTGAACCTGATGAAGCAAGCCTCTGCTTAAGCTTATCTATCAGGCTTGCCTTTTCCTTAACATTTATCGTAAGCTGGGTATTGGCGTTTTTAAGGCAATGCAATGACTGCAGGGCGCTATCAAGCGATCTTCTCTGCCGGATATAACAATCCTCGGCTAACTTCAAACTGGAATGAAGGTCACCCGAATCCTTTAGGACCTTTTCCTCTTCGGTGTTGAGACGCCTACGGCGTGATAAGGCAGTGGAAAATGATACCGATATCCTGCTTAATTCATTTCTCAACTTGGACTGACCGGACGCGTTGACCATAATAGCCATCTTAGCCTCCGCGATCGCTGACTCGCATATTTTTACGGTATCAACGATCCTTGCCAGGTTATCCTCTGTCTCTTTTATCAGGGCCAGCCTTTTATCCCTTTCCCCTTGCACCAGATTGAATTCAGATTCAAGACTGGAGATCTTTTTATCAAGATCTGCTAAACGCCTTGAGGCCTCTTCTAATTCCCTTGACAGAGATTCACAGCGCTGCTTAAGCTCATCTATCCTTTCGCTATTAACCTTGATACTATTCTCGTTTTTATCCATGCCGGCCAAGGTCACCGATACCACTTGTCTTTTTTCCGATATGCCATCGTCAAGGGTATTAATCTTATCGCGATACAAACGAAGCTCATCCTGACAGGCGGCCAGCTCAAGTGACAACTGGGCCTCCTTCTGTTTAAGCAGGGCTATATTCTGCCTCTTTTCGGATTCCTGCTCCCTGATCCTGCTGTATTCATAATACGAAAGTTTCACATCAAGCCCCTTCATATTATCGAATTCCATCCGGAACCGCTCCGCCTTCTGCGCCTGCCGCTCTATCGAGTTTATCTGGCGCCTAATCTCGTTTATTATATCCGCTATCCTTATAAGGTTATTTTCGGTCCCCTCCAGTTTACTCAAGGCCTCTTTCTTTTTAGACTTGTATTTCGTGATCCCGCTGGCCTCTTCGAATATCTCGCGCCTGTCCTCGGGCCTGGAATGGAGTATCCTGTCCATCTTGCCCTGTTCAGCTATCGAATAAGAACTTACGCCTATGCCGGTTCCGGCCAAAAGGGCATTAATATCCTTCAGCCTAACCTGTGTCTTGTTTAGAAGATATTCACTCTCGCCGGAACGATAAACCCGCCTGGTGATAATAATCTCATCATAATCTATAGGGAACATCCTGTCTTTGTTGGAAAATGTCAATGAGACCTCCGCGAGATTAACGGGCTGGGCCGTGTCCGTACCGTTAAAAATAACGTCCTCCATCTTCAGGCCGCGCAGTTCCTTGGCGCTTTGTTCACCGAGGACCCATTTGATACTGTCGCTGATGTTAGACTTCCCACATCCGTTGGGACCAACAACAGCCGTAACCCCCGGCTCAAAGACAAGGGTGGTCTTATTGGCGAAACTCTTGAATCCGTATATCTCTAATTTTTTCAGATACAATTATTCTCTCCTCGTAAAAAAGGCAGTTTCAAACCCGCACCCGGCACTACCGGCTTAAAAAAATAAAACCCGCCGATAGGCAGGTCTATAAAACAGCAAAAACCCTTTCCCACCGAACCCGTTTGTATTATCACAAAAACAGCAATGGTTGTCAAGACCAAATAAAGGGGGCCGTATTTTTAAAAATTGCGCCGTACTGTAATGGGTACACCTCCGGGCCGGGGGCTGTATAAATACGATCAAGCGCTGATATTCGATTTTTTTACGCAGGAATCCGCGGATAGGAGACAGCGGCCTTTTATACCAACAAGGCCTTAAGCTTTTTAGTCAATACTGGTATTATCTCAAAAAGATCGCCAACGATACCATAGTTAGCAGCCCTGAATATCGGGGCATCGGGATCTTTATTTATAGCAATTATAATATCTGATGAAGACATCCCGGCCAGATGCTGGATCTGGCCTGATATACCGCAAGCGATATAGATCTTCGGGCACACGGTCTTGCCTGTCTGTCCGACCTGATGCGAATATGATATCCAATCGGCATCAACAGCGGCGCGCGAGGCACCGACAGCACCTCCTACGGTATCCGCCAAGTCATGCAAGATAGAGAAATTATCGCCCTTGCCAAGCCCCCTGCCTCCTGATACTATGATGTCGGCCTCGGATAGATTAATCTTTTGATCAGCCTCTTCGGCTATATCTAATATTTTTGTCCTTGATGAAAGCACCTCATCGTCATACGACTTCCTGATCGCCTGCCCTTTTCTTGACAAATCAGGCACCGCCTCTTTCATAACCTTATGCCTTACAGTAGCCATCTGGGGCCTGTGGTTGGGGCATATAATAGTTGCCATTATGTTCCCGCCAAATGCCGGCCGGGTCTGGAGCAACAATCTCCTTTGTGGGTCTATATCAAGGCCCGTACAGTCCGCGGTAAGGCCCGTATTTATCTTTACAGCTACCCGCGAAATAAGAGAGCGGCCCGTTGACGTTGCCCCGCATAAAACTATTTCCGGTTTATATTCATTGATCAACTCGATCAGAACCTTTGAATACGGCTCGCTCTGGTAATGCTTTAATTTTGGCGAATCAACAACATATACCTTTCCAGCGCCTCTATGAAAAAGTTCCGATGACCCATGGCTTATATCATCACCCATTAATACCGCGCAAAGCTCGGCACCCAGCTTATCCGCCAGTTCTCTCCCCTTGCCAAGCAGTTCAAAAGACACGCTTTGGATAACCCCTCTGTATTGCTCGGCAACAACCCATACGCCTTTATACGCAGAGATATCCCCTGCCGGTTTCTTTTCCTTTTGGAGCACTATAGCCTTGAATTTACAAGCATCTACGCACGCGCCGCATAGATTACATTTGTCAAGGTCAATAACAGCGGTTTTCCCCGCAAGACTTATAGCGCCAAAAGGGCATGACCTTATGCATAATTTACATCCAACACATTTATCCACGATTACCCGTATACCCATGGCCCTAACCTTGTTTTATCTTATTCCTTTGCCCAGGAGCGAGCTGATTTGCGTTTACTTAAAACTTCGGCTTGCACTCGTTTTTTATAGCCTCTACTATCTTATCCGTTATTTCATCCACTGAACCGGTTATCATAACTCCGCCTTCGCGCGGCGGAGGAGTAAATACCTTAACAACCTGCGTAGGAGAACCATTCAACCCCAAGAATCTTTCGTCGGCACCAATATCCTGGGCCCGCATAACCCTGATATCGGATGACCTCGCCCTCATCTTTCCTTTCAATGAAGGTATGCGCGGCTGATTTATCTCTTTAACGACAGTAAACAGTACCGGTAAAGGCGTTTCTATGATCTCGTAACCCTCCTCGGTCATCCGCTCTACCCTCGCCTTGGAGGCGTTTAGCTCTTCAATCTTTTTTACATATGTCACTTGCGGTATACCAAGATGCATGGATATGCCGGGTCCAACTTGAGCGGTATCGCCGTCAGCCGCCTGCTTACCGCAAAAGATTATATCAAAACCGCCTAATTTGCTTATAGTGCAGGCAAGCGTATAGCTTGTAGCCCATGTATCGCTTCCGGCAAAGGCCCTGTCAGAGGCAAGAACTGCCTCATCAACCCCCATAGATATAGCCTCCCGTAAGGCATCTTCCGCTTGCGGGGGCCCCATTGTAATGGCCGTAACCCTTCCGCCAAGCCTTTCCTTTGTCCTAACCGCCTCTTCTATAGCATACATGTCAAAGGGGTTAATAATAGAGACTACGCCTTGACGTATCAATGTATTCGTCTTAGGGTCGATACGCACATTAGCCGTGTCCGGGACCTGTTTAATACAAACCGCTATATTCATATTTCCTTATGTCTACAATTAAGGACAACTTTTACAAGACACCTTGTGTCATAAAAAGCTGTCCTTGAATTAATCGGCCTTCTTCAGCGTCTCTTTGATGAGCGCCGACGCGATAACGCCGCGCTGTATCTGATTGGTGCCTTCGTATATCTGCGTAATCTTGGCATCACGCATATACTTCTCAACGGGATAATCTCTCATATATCCGTATCCGCCAAAGATCTGAACAGCGTTTGTGGTTACATCCATGGCGACATCCGAGGCATAAAGCTTTGCCATTGCCGAAAACTTGGATATCTCTTTGGCACCCGAGTCAATAAGACCGGCGGCATAATAGACAAGGGCCCTGGCCGCTTCGATTTTTGTCCCCATATCGGCAAGCATGAACTGAATACCCTGAAAACTGGAAATAGGCTTGCCAAATTGCACCCTTTCCTTGGCATAATTCAACGCGTGGTCAAGAGCCCCTTGAGCTATACCAACAGCCTGCGCTCCTATGCCGGGCCGGGATTTATCAAAGGTCTTCATTGCTACGATAAAACCCATCCCTTCCTTGCCAAGCAAATTCTCCTTCGGGATCCTGCAATTAGTAAAAATAAGCTCTCTTGTGGCAGAAGACCTTATACCGAGCTTTTTTTCCTTTTTCCCGAATTCAAAGCCTGGGGTACCCTTTTCCACTATAAAAGTACTAGCCCCACGGCTGCCCTTGGTCTTATCGGTCATCGCCACGATAGTATATATCTCGGCCTCCCCGCCGTTTGTGATCCACTGCTTCACGCCGTTTAAAACATAATAATTGCCTTCCCTTCTTGCTGTCGTGCTCACGGCGCCGGCGTCACTCCCCGCCCCCGCTTCAGTCAATCCGAATGCCGCTACCTTTTTACCGCTGGCTATGTCAGGCAGGTATTTTTTTTTCTGCTCTTCATTACCATATAATATTATCGGATACGAGCCTAAAGCGCTGGCGGCATAGCTGACGGCAATACCCCCGCACGCCTTTGAGAATTCTTCCGTCGCTATGCATAACTCCGTAACACCTCCGCCCATACCACCATATTTTTCCTCGATATAAATACCGGACAAGTCGCTCTCCGCGATAACCTTTAACACAGGCCACGGGAATTCTTCCTTCTCATCGTATTCCGCGGCAACAGGCCTTATCTTTTCATCCGCTATCCGTCGCGCCAGATCCCTGATCATCTTCTGCTCTTCAGTAAACAAATAGCTCATTACGTACTCCTTGATTTAGATCTTTTTGATAATAACCGTTGCGTTATGCCCGCCGAAGCCTAAACTGTTCGACATAGCTATAGTTATCTGTTTTTTCCTGGCTTCGTTAGGGACATAATCAAGGTCACATTCCGGGTCAGGATATTTGTAATTGACTGTGGGGGTTATAATACCTCTTGAGATCGATAACGCGCAGGCAGCAAGCTCAATCCCGCCGGCGGCTCCAAGTAAATGGCCTGTCATGGATTTTGTCGAACTCACCGCTACGCGCTTGGCATAACCGGATAGGACAACCTTTATAGCCTTTGTCTCCATGGCATCATTAAGAACGGTTGAGGTCCCATGAGCGTTTATATAATCAATGTCCGTAGTGTTTATACGCGCGTCTTTAATGGCCTCTTGCATGCATCGAACGGCCCCCTTACCTTCAGGATCCGGTGCCGTCATATGATAAGCGTCGCAACTCATGCCATAACCGATAAGTTCGGCGTAGATTCGAGCCTTTCTCTTTTTTGCACGCTCATATTCTTCCAACAAGACTATCCCAGCCCCTTCGGCCATGACAAAACCGTTCCTGTTTTTATCAAAAGGCCTTGATGCCTCCTGCGGGGTATCATTGATTGTAGAAAGGGCCTTGGCAGCGCAGAAACCGCTTACAGCCATTGGGCTTATAGCGGCTTCACTACCGCCTGCAAGCATTATATCGGCATAGCCGTTTTGTATCACGCGAAATGCCTCTCCTATGGAATGGTTGCTTGAAGCGCAGGCGGTGACAGAACATGTATTAGGCCCTTTGAAACCAAGCCTTATGGCAACCATGCCTGACGCCATGTTCACTATAAGCATAGGTATAAAAAACGGGGATACGCGGGAAGGACCTTTGCTCAATAATACCTTATGTTCTCTTTCAATGGTATGGATGCCACCTATACCGGAACCTATGATGGCACCGGCCCTGTACAGGTCGATCTTTGCCAGGTCAATACCCGCATCATCCACCGACATACAGGCTGCACCAACGGCAAATTGAGTGAACCTATCGCTACGCTTTATATCCTTGGGATGCATATATGCCGATGGATCGAAATCCTTAACCTGTCCTGCTATCCTTGAGCTGTATGCCGAGGCATCAAAGCTTGTTATCGGCGATATACCCGATCTGCCGGCGCACAAAGACTGCCAGAAAGACTCCTTACCATTACCTATAGGAGATACTACTCCAAGGCCTGTAATAACTACTCTTCTCTTCATCTATTATTTTGGCGGGATTATTGATTAGCCTTTTGCAGCGACTTTTTCGTCAATGTATTTGATAGCATCCGATACCTTGCTCATCTTCTCCGCGTCCTCATCAGGTATTTCGATGCCAAATTCCTCTTCAAGGGCCATAACAAGTTCTACAGTATCCAAAGAATCAGCTCCAAGATCATCTATAAATGACGCGTCAGAAGTAACCTCTTCAGGCTTAACGCCTAACTGTTCCGCTATTATAGCTTTTACCTTTTCATCTGCTGCCATTTCCATTCCTCCTTTTTTTTATTCTGCATTTGCATTAATAATACCAATATCTTATTTAACCCTGCCATGCCATCTTGATATTTTTACCTTATCCTGTAATTACCCTTAGCCGCAAAATGAAACCCAGATTAAAACTAAATTCGCACTTATAACTTACGCTTTTCCTACGGTCGCGTAAACCTGCGTCAACATGCAGATCCTTCTAATGCTCCCGTTGGTCGCATTATCAGGATAAATTCGCACTTATAACTTACG
>Ga0172381_10006414_pt1 | contig 11765 bp, 11 predicted proteins | sample Leawel6488metaG_FD_119754 | JGI IMG/M metagenome (GOLD analysis project Ga0172381, IMG submission 119754) | Leachate microbial communities from a municipal landfill in Southern Ontario, Canada - Leachate well 64-88 metaG | ecosystem: Engineered > Solid waste > Landfill > Unclassified | place... | reverse complement strand
CAGGCTAATGGAAGATCTCCAGAATGCCGAGAACGATAAACGTTATTCTGAAAGCGAATTATTCAGACTCCAAAAGGATCTCACCAGACTCAGAAGCGAAATGGAAAGGCTCAAGAGCCCTCCACTCATCATCGGAACCTTAAGGGATATCCTTCCGGACAACCGTGTCGTCGTGAAGAGTTCTACAGGTCCTGATTTCATTGTTTCAGTTTCAGAATACTGCCCGGTCGAGGATCTTATCCCCGGATCGAGGGTATCGCTTAACAAACAGACACTCGCAGTAATGAATGTTCTCCCTGCACCGTGGGACCCTGTCGTCACAGGAGCAGAGATCTTGGACAGACCCGAGATCACATACGCCGACATAGGCGGACTCAAGGCTCAAATGATAGAGCTCCGCGAAGCTGTTGAAGATCCGTTGCTCAGACCTGAACTTTACATCAAGGTCGGAATAGAACCGCCGAAAGGAGTTCTTCTCGTAGGCCCCCCAGGGACCGGAAAGACCATGATGGCAAAAGCTGTTGCAAATGCTACACAGGCCACTTTCATCAGACTTGTAGGTTCTGAGCTCGTTCAGAAATACATCGGTGAAGGCGCAAGACTTGTACGTGAATTGTTCGATCTTGCCAAAGAAAAGGCCCCCAGTATCATCTTCATTGATGAATTGGATTCGGTCGGCGCAAAAAGATTGGATGTCGCCACGTCAGGTGACCGTGAGGTTCAGAGGACATTGATGCAACTTCTTGCAGAGCTTGACGGATTCACCCCAATGAGCAACATCAAAATTATCGGCGCCACAAACAGGCCAGATATTTTGGATGACGCATTGCTCAGACCGGGAAGGTTTGACCGTATCATCGATATCGGCCTTCCCGATGTGGAGTCGCGTACCGAGATATTCAAGATCCACATCAAACACATGAACACTGAACCTGGTATCGATCCGAGAAAACTGTCCGATCTGACAGAAGGTGCATCCGGCGCTGAGATCAAGTCCATCTGTACGGAATCAGGGATGCTTGCGATCAGAGACGGACGCGACACGGTAACCATGGATGACTTCGTAAGAGCCAAGACAAAGGTACTTGAGGCTGGAAGAAACAAGATCAAGCAGGTACCGGCTTTGATGTTCGGATAAACATCTTCTTTCAACTTATTACCTGACAGATATTTACTGTCAGCATATCATCCTTATTTTGTCAAAGAGTTTTGAAAAGAAGTTTGTAATGCCACCAAATAATTATTCTGGCTCAGAATCTTCTCCGCCGAAGAACTGCAACTGCATAGCAGCATAGAGCTCCTCCATTCCGGTGCCTTCTTTAGATGATACGGCACGCATCTCTCCGAACACACCGATGTTCTCCAATGCTTTGAAAAGTTCCATTCCCACGACCGTTTGAGGATTGACATCGTTATCCAGAAGATCCCCGTAAAGACTGTACGGATCGCTAAACCATGTAATGAGTTTGTCCATTTCCTCTTTCTGAAGAAGATCTGTCTTTGTCAGAACATTGAATATCGGCAATTCAAGTCTGAACTGCACCAATGATGACAATACCAAACTTGAAATGAATCCATTGGAACTTTTGCAAAGCATCGGATCCGAAAGATAGATTATCATGGATTTGTCCTTACCGAATGCATCCACAATAATATTCGAAGACTCCCTGAAAGCAAACAGCTCCAACTGTCCAGGAGTGTCGACAAGAACATATTTTGTCTTGATACCTTCAACGGCTCCGGTCAATTTTTCGATATTCATTGCCATAAGATCTGCAGCAACTACCTGAGCTCCGTTAGGCCCCAGAGAGTACTCATCCATGACCTCATCCAAAGCTATCCACTCTCTGATATCGACATCAGCGACATACGGAATGGAGTCCGCACCAGGATCGAGATTTACTATGATGGAGTCTACACCGTGATAATCCAACCAATCTTTGTAGGCCTGAACCAATGTACTCTTCCCACTTCCTGCGGTACCAACAAAATATATGAACTTCATAAGCTATACTCCATGATTATCATCATCATGCATAACGTGAATTTATAATGTTCTAGGGGAACCGCTACCGCATTTAACTTATATCAATAATCGCTCTATAGTCCCGTGATATTCTGTTTCTCAGGCACAGGCAATTGCCTACAGGTTGCAAAAAGCCTAGGTAAGATGCGCGGAGACCAAATAATCTCAATCAGCGATTCTATCAATAACGGTAAGACCGATTTTGATATAGCAGATGGTGAGATGGTCGGTATCATATGCCCCGTATATTTTTACGGACTGCCGCTGCCTGTAGAAAAATTCATCAAGAACATGTCTTTTAACGGAAAAAAACCTTCCATATTCCTAATTCTCACCTTCGGCACATTTACCGGAAATACAGGCAAACAAGCCTCTAAATTGATTGCGAAGAGAGGGTTCAGTTTGGACAAGATCTTCTCTGTCCCGATGCCAGAGAACTATATTCCATTGTTGAAGGTACCTGACAAAGAAAAACAGGAATATCTGATAGAAGCTGCAGAATACAGGATTGTTGTAATCGCAAATCAGCTTGACAACAACGAAAAGAAAGATTACGATGATCACAAAGGAAGATTTCCTACAATTGTTTCATTTTTCAGCAGACCTTTATACACTTACGGACGTAAAACAAAGAAATTTCATATAACCTCTAAATGCAACGGTTGTGGGAAATGCTCAGAAATTTGCCCAGAGGATGCCATAAAGATTGTCGACAACAAACCCATTTGGATGAAAAAAGAATGCTACAAATGTCTTGCATGCATTAACAGATGCCCGACAAAAGCGATAGAATTTGGAAGAAATACTATCAATAAGGAAAGATACGTCAATCCAAAGATCAAATTCTGATTTTCAAAACCGATCATACCAACATTTATAGAAGCATTCTGACCTTTACTGTCAATGCCCGAGATCACCAATAAAAAAATTGTCATTACCGGTGCTAATAGCGGTATAGGTCTCGAAGTGATGAAACTCCTACTCGAAAAAAAAGGCAATATAATTTTTGCTGTCGATCTGAACGTTGATAACATCGTACAGTTCGTTGAAAAATACGACAATAGGGTCATACCGTTCAAATGCGATATATCAAACCCTGAAAATATCGACATGATCTTCAACTGGGCAGACGACACGATGGACGGTGTGGACATCTTCTATGCCAATGCTGGCTTCTCATATTACGAAGAAATGAACTACGTCGATTGGGATCGCGTTGAACACATGTTTGCCACCAACGTATTCTCGCCGATATATTCATATCAGAAATTTGTCCAGCATCTTAACGGAAGGAAAGGGATGTTTGCCGTCACAGGATCGGCCATGGGATATATGGGGATGCCTGGATTCACATTATATTCGTCTTCAAAATTTGCCATCAATGGATTCCAAGAAGCTATCGGCCTTGAAAAACCCGACAATATACACATCATCACATTATTTCCGGTTGCAACAGATACAAAATTCTTCAGTACTGCAAACAAATTGGAATTTGCAAAACCATATCCGTTACAGACCCCGGATGTTGTTGCTAACAAAATGGTAAAAGGCATGGAGAGGGAAAAAAAGAAGGTGCAGCCTTGCAGACTGTTCTCAGTTGCCATGATAATTTTCAAAATACTTCCGTTTACCAAAACATTGTATCTAAAATCTGAAAAGAAAAAATTCGAGGCCTACAAACAAAGGGCCCGCCTAAATGAATCTCAGCACGCCCCAGATAATCAATAACGCTGTTTTGATGAACAACTATTTATGACCGAAAAAAGAATGCGAGGTCTATGAAATGCTGTAAAGCCTCCGGTTCCGTCCTTGGCGGTATCGGACTGATCGCCGTACTCGCGTTCACACTCGCCTGGCTATTTGCTTCGCTTATCGATACCACATGGATATTCGGGGTCGATATGCTTAGTGATCTTGGTGTCTCTGACACTGATGCGAAGTACTTTTTCAATTACGGATGTATGATTGCGGGTCTCTTGATCCTTATCTTCGGTGCTTACGGCACAGCTCTCAATGAATCTGTCGGCCACCAGATAGCTAGCATCCTTCTGATCTTCGCCGGTATAATGCTCATGGGCATCGGTTTATTCCCAGAGAACACTGACTATCACACACCTATCGGATACGCGCTTATCGTGTTCACATTCTGCTCGATGATCTCAATGACCGCAAGCGATTGGAGGCTTGGACATCTTGTTCCCGGCGGTGTCGCTGTCGTACTTATTGTGGTCGTACTTTGGTATGTTGCATTCGAACCTGTCGGTGCCATGGTAGAGACCGTAGCAGTCATCTGCGGCCTCATATGGCTCGCAGTTCAGGGATGCAAATTCATTCTTGAATAAACGGGCATTCACGCCCTTTCTTTACTTTTCTTCTCCTACAAATTAATAAACGAGAATGTACTTCCCAACGTAGGTGCAAAATATGAGCGAAAGACCTGGCAAAGTCATAATCACTTCTGCTTTGGCTATCATCGGCGGTATTCTAACGATTGCCTCAATGGCAATGTACTTCAACCCTAGTGACGAAAAGGTTCTCACTGAGGTCGGATTGGCCTTACTTATCGCAGTGCTGTTCTTCGCAGTCGGTGGTACCATGTACAGAAACGGTCAGAGCTCCTGGAAGTCTACGGTATTCCTTTGTTTTGTGAACGTTGCGATAATCGCATGCGATGTTCTCTACAAAACGATGAATCAAAACTTCGGAGTGGTTCTCTTTCTGCTAGCTTTATTCGTTGCGTTGCTGACGGCATGCCCGTCCACTGCAAAATGGATCGCTGCAGACAGAGCCTAAAACCTTTTTCCAAACCAACTTTTATTCTACCAATATTTCGGCCATCTAATCATTTTATGGTAACATTTATTACCTCGTAAGAATTAATTCTTATCAATGGATGAGAAGTTCACCTTCGCTTTAAGAAAGATCGCATTGCTTGGCGGCATTGATGATTATATTGCTGTATCGTCACGCGAATTGGGCGATGCACTAGAAATGAGCCAACAATCCGCTTCTAAAAGGATATTGGAACTTTTGGATGAGAAATTCATTATTCGTGATCTCGGCGCAAGAAGACAACGTATAAAACTTACCGATAAAGGTATTGAAGAATTGAAAAAAGAATATAACGAATACCGCCGTATTTTCGAACTTTCAGATCATATAATCATTCACGGAATGGTCGCTGCCGGAATGGGCGAAGGCGGATACTACATATGTCAGAAACAGTACATGGATCAATTTGAACATGTATTGGGATTCAGACCGTTCGAAGGTACGCTTAACGTGACCATCGACAAAGAGGACATCGGCAAATTAGACCTCATCAGGAGCACCGCTGGACACCTTATCCAAGGATTCACCAACGAAGGCAGAAGTTTCGGAAACGTAATAGCGTATAAAGCAAAGATCAGGAATATAGAATGTGCCGTCGTGGTGCCTGAGAGGTCACATTACAGGGAAGTCATCGAGATCATCTGTCAATATCATCTCAGAAGAACTCTCAGTCTTACGGACGACAGCCGTGTCGATGTAAGAGTAGAGATTTGAAAACAGAGGGTATAAACCCTCTGAAAAAATTTATTTTGTAAATTGTTTCATAACCGAACGGAATACCATCATCCCATCTCCTTCCTCTGAAGAGTAACCTCTTGTCCAGTCAGGATGTGTGAATCTTGTCATCACACGTTCAGGATGCGGCATCAATCCGAGCACATTCCCAGCAGGATTGCATATTCCAGCAATATCGGATGGCGAACCATTGGGATTCCAAGGATACTCTGGTTTTTCACCATTGACTCCGATATATCTGAATACGATCTGGTCATTCTCATCGAGTTTCTCGACGAACTTGGGATCTGCACTGAGAAGCTTTCCTTCAGCATGTGCGGAAGGGAACATCAGGACCTTTTTCTGCGGTATATCAGAAGTAAAGATGCATTTACCGCGATTATCATTCCTCAGAAGAGTAGGGCGACATTCAAACCTTGCCGAGTCATTGGTATACAACGCAACTGTAGGCACAGACGACATGACCTCTCCGACCGCTGGCAACAATCCCAGTTCTACCAGGATCTGGAATCCGTTACAGACACCTAATACGGGTTTGCCTTGTTCAACAAATTCCTTGACCTGCGGCCCGATCGCAGCCTTTATTCTTGCTGCAAATATCGCTCCTGCACGAACATAATCTCCTGCAGAGAATCCTCCTGGCAATACAAGGACATCGTAATCTTCGATGTTTCTCCTCATGTCTTCAGGTGCGCGCCCCACCAATTGTTTAAGATGTACTTTTTCCGGAGATGCCCCCACCATTCTGAATGCCTCGTACATCTCATCCTCGCCGTTCGTTCCTTCGATCCTTAGAACACAGACCTTCACATCCTTGGCTTTCATTCAGAAGCACCTCCCATGATCTTCCAGATTGGATCGCTCCAAGCTTTTCTCAATTCTGAGACCTTAAGATCGACCACATCTTTTATCACAAATCTGTCTCCGCCGGTCTTTCCGATACACACCGCATCATCACCGAATATCTTTTGGAAGGCATCAGCATCCTTATCGCTTACTTCGGCCAACCAACGTGTATTGCTTTCAGAGAACAATTTCCTCTCCATAGGGAGGGACCCCATTCCTGAAAGGTCCATCATTGCACCGATGTTGCCTGAGATGCACATCTCTGCCGCTGCAATGGCAAGTCCGCCGTCAGAACAATCGTGACAGCTCTTTACAAGACCCTTGCTCATTGCTTTCAGCACAGCATCCATCATTTTCATCAGATACTCGGCATCGACACCGGGCACATCTCCTCCTTTTCCGCCGAATTTACGGAACAATAAAGACCCGCCCATCTCGTCCTTCGTCTTCCCTATGATATACAGACGATCGCCATCCGCTTTTATATCAGCAGTTATGGCCTTTCTGACGTCATCCATCAATCCTGTTCCCAAGATCATAGGCGTAGGAAGAATGAATATTCCTCCGGGCGCCTCATTGTACAAACTGACATTTCCTGACGGAATGGGAAGATGCATCTTCATGCACAGTTCCCCTATCCCTCTGACCGCTTCTCTGAACTCTCCAAGTCTCTCAGGCTTTTCCGGATTACCAAAGTTCAGACAATCCGTTAACGCATGAGGCCTGGCACCGACCGCGATCAAATTACGACATGCTTCATCGACGGATGCCATTCCGCCGTTGTACGGATTCTCGGATGTAAACCATGGATTACATCCTACCGCTGCAGCAAGTCCTTTCCACCTTCCGGGAACAGGCATCAGGACCGATGCGTCCCCAGGTCCGGTATTATTCATCTCTCCGACCATCGGTTTCAGTACCGTCGAGGCACGGACCTCATGGTCATACTGACGAATGGCCCATTCTTTGGAAGCGACATTGAAATCCGACAGCATTGCAAGCATTACATCATTGTATGACGGGATCTTCGGGAACTTCTCGTCCTTCTTTGTCATGATCACAGGCAATGTGTACGGCCTATTGTAACGCGGTCCACCTGTAAGGAATTCCAGATCCATATCAAAGATCATCTCTCCCTTCCAGAAAAGACGCGTGTGCGGAACGTCTGTTGTCTTGGCCACGACCGTAGCAAGAACATCCCACATATCGAAGATCTCCAGGATCTTATCCACGTTCTCGGGAAGACATGTGACCATCATACGCTCCTGCGACTCTGAGATCCATATCTCCCACGGTGCAAGACCTTCCTCTTTCAGCGGAACATTCTCCAGATCCACATCGGCACCGCATCCGGCCTCTAATGCCATCTCGCCGATGACACAACTCAGACCGCCGCCGCCCAGATCCTTCATACCTGTTATCAGACCTTTGCGATTGACCTCCAAACATGCATGGACCGTCGGTTCTTTTGTGATCGGATCACCCAACTGGACCGCCCCTCTCGAATCTTTATCGGAGGTGGAAGTAAGGTCCGCAGATGCGAATGTCACACCGTGAATGCCGTCGCGTCCGGTACGTCCCCCTATGAGTATCATCACCTCGCCGGGTCCGCCGGCATAATTCAATGCAAGGTCTTTTCTCGGTACTATTCCCAAACATCCAACGTTGACAAGACAATTTCCTGTGTATCTCTCATCGAAGAAGATCCCACCAGATATTGTCGGCACCCCAACACGATTTCCGTAATCCCTGATACCGGAGACCACACCGTTCATCAGATAACGCGGATGCTTGATTCCTGCCGGAAGCTTTCCTTTTCTGTCGATCGGACCGAAACATAACGGGTCGACGAGACCGATAGGCTGAGCGCCCATACAGATCACATCCCTTAGGATTCCACCGATACCTGTGGCAGCACCCCCATACGGTTCAATGGCCGATGGATGATTGTGACTCTCAATCCTTAGTGCGTATCCGTAGTCGTCGTCAAAAATCATAACACCTGCATCTCCTCTTGAGAGGATGTCAGGATGATCGATGGCAAAAACGAACTGTTTCAAAATATTCTTGGAACTCTTATAGCAACAATGCTCGCTCCACGCCTGTCCCAAGGACTGCAGTTCTATGTCTGTAGGATCTCTGCCTTCCTTTTTGAAATAATCGACAATTACCTTCATCTCGTCCAAAGAGAGACTGAGCCCCATCTCTGACGAGATCTCTTTCAATTCTGCATCCGTTGCCTTCAAAACATCGACGTTGTAAAGTGGAAAAGAAACGTTGCGTTTTATCATCAGCCTGTCTGTGGACACTCAATCATCTCACAGTGACAACATAATTCTGGATCACAGGATTGGCCAAAAGTTTACTGCACATCTCTTCGCCGGCTTTCTTGGCCTCAACGGCGCTCATATCAAGCTCCATCTCGAACAATTTGATAGTTTTCACGGAGCTTACGCCGGTAAAACCGAGGGCTTCCAAAGTCTTCTTCGTATTCTTTCCCTCAGGATCGGCAACGCCTTTCTTGAGCTCTATCTTGATCTCGACTACAGCCATTGCACGCGCATACGTGTACATGATTAAAATCATTACGGGAACGTTTTTAGAGAACCTTGTTGGGTCTAAAACCTAGGCCCTCTTTCTGCCAAAGACCAAATAACCCGTATGTCCCAGCATCTCAAAAGATGGCCTTACTCCACCACGATGCACTTCCATCTCACGCTGTATGATCTCTATCGCATGAACATCACAGAAATTTCTCTCACGCAACGCATTGACGATAAGTTCCAACTGATTTGTATTCGGTATGTAGGCACATATCCTTCCGCCTGCCCTGAGACACGGGAGGAGATTCTCTAACGCCAATTCAGGATCTGGCATATCCATTATCAGCGCATCTGCACTGAAATCGACCTTCGTTTCCTTTGCGTCACCGAGCTGGTATGTCCAATATTTATCCAGACCCGTACGTTTGACGTTCCTGTGTGCACGAAGTGCATTTTCTTCCTTGAGTTCCACAGTGTGCACCTTACCTTCCGGTACGACTGCTCTCAACAATGCTGTGGTCAAAGCACCAGAACCTGCGCCAACTTCCAATATTTGATCGCCACATTTGACGTCACAATTGAACAGAATAGAGGCAGCATCCTTTGCGGTGATGATCTGCGCCCCTCGTTCCAATGATTCTATCAATTCCACTGTGCCAGGACGAAAAGCAGTAAACTCTTTTCCGGCTATCGTCATAACACAACCGTCATCCATCTCCTTAAAACGTGAACCGTCAACGGTACCCAAAGATGCGATCTTAAGCATGTCAAATGATACTTTCAACCAATGTTTCTTTCCGTTGCTGTCTATAAGATAGATGAAATCGTTCTCCGCAAAGACCATGATGCCTCATGCACCTCATCTGATTAATCCTTTCCCAGAGCGATCTTTCTTTTCAATAATGAAAAAATAACAATTACAAAAAACTAACAAGTTTGTTAGCGTTTTTTCTAAATATCCCCATCTCACTACATGGAGATATGACCTCAGGTAAACTCGGAATGATGGTCTGCCCCATGTTAGAGGACGAGATGATATACAATCTTCTTTCTGACGGGGATGAAAAAGACGTGTATCTCCTGGATAACATATTCACAAAAACCATCATCCCAAAGCTAGACAAGAACAAGATAAAATTCACCCTTTTTAACGAAAGAGATTACCTGGACAACAAAATCGACATCCCAGATAACAAATTCAGCATCATAATATGGATGATGGACCTTGGACTTCACGAAGAACCCGAGAATCTTAAAAATAGGATCCGCGAGCTTCTGATTGAATTCCAGGACCGCATTGACAGTGTTATGTTGTATTATGGAAGGTGCGGAAAAGGATTGGACGGAATCGAAGAATGGGGAAAAGAATTCCTTACTGTTCCAGTCACTATCATGAAGGACCGAAAAGGACAGGTCTGTGATGATTGTATCTGCGTACCCATCGGCGGAACTGAGAACTACCTAAAACTCTTAAGAAAATATCCTGGTATAATGTACTTCACGCCGGCAATGTCCTGTAACTTCGAAGAATTCCTGGACAGAATGGAACTCTTCAAAGGAGTCGACAAAAACGACAAAGATATGTTCAAGATGATCCTTGAGATGGCGGATTACAAATACGTCATGGAAATCCAAACAGGACTCGGAGATCAAGAACATTTTCACGGATGTACAGAAGAATTCGCCGAAAAATACAATCTTCAGGTAAAACGACTTGAAGACGGCTGGGTCTCTTTCGATGTGGCAGACCTTAGCTATACTGAGGCAAAGGATAAATTGAATGTTTAAAAAGGAAAAAGGTGCCAAAGCACCTGTTTACATTGTACGTGCTGCATATGCGACGACGTTTACATCCTTGCCGCAAATGATACACTTACCTTTGAAGTCCTCGTGAATATATGGTGTACCGAGGATCTTGATGTCATGTTCGTCCTCAAACCTATGACCGCATTCCTCGCATCCACACCAACCGAATCTGTAAACCCTTTCCGAGGTACTGTTATCCTCTTCTTTGGGAATGTCATCCGCCGACTTCAGATCGATGATGGATTCTTTCTGGAACTTCCAAGCCTTTTCGCTCATACTCTTCATGATATCATCAAGGATGAGCTTTGCCCCGGAAACGAGACTTTCCATCGAAATGGCTCCTTTCTCACCATTATCCCTTCTTGCGAATGAGACAACTTTATTCTCGATGTCACGCCCACCGATCTCCAATCTTAATGGTACGCCTTTGATCTCCCAGTCATAGAATTTACTTCCGGGTCTGTCATCTCTGTCATCTAATTTCACACGAATACCGGCATTTTCCAGGATAGTCTTGACTTTCTTGGCCTCCAACGAAACCTCTTCGGTGTTCTTCTTGGATAATATCGGAATTATGACAACTTCGAACGGTGCAACTGTCGGCGGCAATACCAAACCCTTGTCATCGCCGTGAACGCTGATGACCGCGCCAAGCAATCTCTCGCTCATTCCGAAGGTCGTCTGATGAACATGCCTGTGTTCTCCATTCTCATCCTCATACGTTATATCGTACGGAACCGAGAAATTAGTACGGTAATGATGGACCGACCCCAACTGCAGTGTTCTGTAATTAGGCATCACAGTATCGATGCCGACAGTATAGTACGCACCGGGGAACTTGTCCCACTCGGTACGTTTAAGCAGATAATACGGCAGACAGAGCTTCTTCATCACCTTTGATAAAATTACAAGATCTTCTTCTATCTGGCACTGCGCATCTTCCTCTGTGTCGTGACATGTGTGCGATTCAAAGAAAT
>Ga0172381_10006413_pt1 | contig 11767 bp, 11 predicted proteins | sample Leawel6488metaG_FD_119754 | JGI IMG/M metagenome (GOLD analysis project Ga0172381, IMG submission 119754) | Leachate microbial communities from a municipal landfill in Southern Ontario, Canada - Leachate well 64-88 metaG | ecosystem: Engineered > Solid waste > Landfill > Unclassified | place... | reverse complement strand
GGTAAAAGAGCGCTGTATTGATCAACTAAAACTTTAACAGCTTCGTTAAAGGCTAATTCCGGAGTAATTGTACCATCAGTTTTAACATTTAAAATAAGTTTGTCCCAGTTAGTCATTTTACCGACACGGGTATTTTCCACGCTCGTGCTGACAATCGTAACTGGAGAAAACATAGAATCAATTTCGATATAACCAATTTCCCGATTTTCTTTTTTTGTTCCTTCCGGCATTTTATAACCGCGGCCTTCCTTAACCACAATTTCTATTTCTAAACTACCCGCTTCGTCAGTAATATGCGCTAAAACTAAACTTGGATTCTTGATTTCGACTTGGCTGTTTTTAGTAATGTCGGCGGCCGTCACAGCTTTTTTGCCTTTAACTTTAATCTCTAAACGGACTTCTTCTTCGGTATAAACTTTAAGGCGTAATTGTTTTAAATTCAAAATAATTTCTAAAACGTCCTCTTTAATGTGAGGCAGGGCCATAAATTCATGACTTGCTCCTTTAATCTTTGCTCCGATAACGGCGGCACCCGGCAGAGACGATAACAAAACTCGGCGCAATGAATTGCCCAAAGTCATACCGTAGCCCGGGAATAAAGGTTCCACACTAATAATTCCTTCATTCGGATTGCTACCTGTTTTAAACTCAATTTTTTTAGGTAAAGCAATGTTTTGCATATGTTTTTTTTATTTTGAGTAATACTCAATAATCATTTGAACATTAATATTTTGCGGTAAATCAGTTTCTTTCGGTTCATGCAAAACTTTCGCACTTAAATCACTGGCGTCAAAGTTCAACCAACTTGGTCTCTCCGCCTTTTTTAATTTTTCACCTAAGTTCTTAAAAAAACGATTCGATTGGCTGGATTTTTTAATTTTAATAACTTCTCCTAATTTAACCGAGAAAGACGGGATATCGGTCTTACGGTTATTAACAGTAAAATGGCCATGGTTAACTAATTGGCGAGCTTGAGAACGGGAGGTAGCCCAACCTAAGCGGAAAATAACATTATCTAAACGCATTTCAAGCAATCTTAAGAAATTCTTACCGGCATCACCTTGCTTCTTGGAAGCCTTAGCATAAGTTAAACGGAATTGCTTTTCGAGCAAACCATAATATTTCTTAGCTTTCTGTTTTTCTTGTAATTGTAAACCGTAATCGCTTAGGCGTTTGCGACCCTTCGGGCCATGAAAGCCAGGAGCATAATTACGTTTTACCATCGCGCATTTCGGAGTCGAGCAACGATCCCCTTTCAGGAATAATTTCTCGCCGATACGACGGCATTGTTTGCATTTACTATCAATATTTCTTCCCATATTATTTTATAATTAGACGCGACGCGGTTTTTTAGGACGACAACCATTGTGCGGAACCGGAGTTACGTCTTTGATGGCAGTAACGTCTAAACCATTAGCATTTAAGGCGCGGATAGCCGCTTCCCGGCCCGTACCGACACCGGAAACAAATACGCTTACTTCTTGCAAGCCGTATTCTTCTTTAGCTTTTTGCGCAGCAATTTTTGTAATAATTTGTGCGGCATAAGGAGTCGCTTTTTTTGCGCCCTTAAACCCGGCTAAACCAGCGCTCGCCCAAGAAATAACATCGCCGTTGGAATCAGTTAAAGTAATCATGGTGTTGTTATAGGTCGCTTGAATATAAGCGCGGCCGACTTTCACGATTTTAGCGGTTTTTTTCTTTTTCTTCTTGATTAATTTCTTTTTCGCTCGAGCCTGTTTATTTTTTTCTAATTTTTGTTTAATTTCTTCAGGCAATTCTTCGTCGCTAGAATCAAAAGAAAAACCTTCTGTTTCTTTCTCTTCCTTTTCTTCTTTAGCCTCAACCTTAAGCTCAGGAACTTTTAATTCCTTAGTGGCTTCGACTTTCGCCTCTTTTTTTACTTCTTCAGACATATTTTAATCTTTATAAATGATTAGGTCTTTTGCAATCCAGCTTTGGATTTACCACTGCCCATAGTCACGCGCTTATTGCCGCGAACTGTTCGGCTATTAGTTTTAGTTCTCTGTCCTCTTACCGGTAAATGCTTAGCATGGCGCAAACCGCGGTAACAACCGATTTCACGTAATCGTTTGATATTACTTTGGACTTCGCGACGCAGATCGCCTTCAACCGTGTATTTCTTTTCGATAATTTCCCTTAAACGGTTAACTTCCTCATCTTTCAAATCTTTAACTCTGGTATTTTTATCAACTTTAGCCTCAGCCAAAACTTTGTTCGACCGCATGCGGCCAACACCATGAATATAAGTTAAAGCGATTTCTACTCTTTTGTCGTTGGGAATATTTACTCCCGCAATTCTTACTGCCATAAAATAATAAATTACCCTTGTCTTTGTTTATGTTTAGGGTTCTTACAAATAACATGGACGCAACCTTTGCGTCTCACTACTTTGCAGTCCTTACAAATTTTTTTAGCACTAGCTCTGACCTTCATATTAAAAATTCTAAGTTTAATTAAATTAGAGACGATATGTGATGCGACCCTTAGTTAGATCGTACGGACTGATTTCCATTTTGACCTTATCTCCGGGCAGCAATCGAATTTTGTTCATCCGCATTTTACCTGATAAATGAGCACGGATTTCGTGGCCATTTTCCAGTTTAACCCGGAAACTCGCGGCCGGCATCAACTCAAGCACTTCTCCCTGCATCTCAATAAAGTCCTTAGCATTAAGGGTAGATGAGCTATCGCTTGTCTTTTCCTTGTCTTTTGACATTAACACAAAAAAATTTGATAAAGACTATTGGTTACGCTTTATCAAAATATATTATAAAAATTAACTTTTTCTAATAATATTCTTAATAAAATTATTATAGAGATAAGATCTCAAGTTGTCAAGGGTGCCCATGCTAACGATTAACCAGGTAATCTATGGCTAATCTTATTTAAAGCCTTGCTGACATCACCACTAAACATGACTAGCCCAGGACAGACTTCAAACCCTAAAGATTTGTACCATTTTAGGGGATGATCAAAACTACTAAAAGTATAAGCATCCCAAGCAACGACTTGATATTTTTCTAGAGCGATTTTAAACATTTCCTTGACCAATAAACTGCCGACCCCTTTCTTTTGGAAATCAGTAGCTACGAATATTTCTCCATCAAACAAATGATTACCATCATACCAAGGTTTAATGGCTGATAAAAAGCCACCGATTAACTCACTATCGTTCTCGGCCAAGAAAGCTAGGTCTGGTTGTTTTTTAAAGTAATAATCCAAAAGTTTGTAGGCGGCCTCCTCGCTCCACTCTTCTCCGGTTTTAAAATCACGATAAACTGCGGCATAGATTTCGGCCAGTCTCTTTAAATCTGATGAAATTATTGGACGAATTTTGACCATAAATTTAAATTTTATTATTCTAAAACCGCCTTTATTCTTCTTACTCCGGAGCTAGAGGCCTCTTCCTTTTGGATCTTAAAATGCCCTAAAATACCAGTCGCATTGACATGGGGGCCGCCACAAATTTCCTGAGAAAAGGCTTCTTCAATTTTAGGCGAACCATCAGGCTTAATATAGGAAACGGTATAAACTTTTACTTTTTCACCATATTTTGAATCAAAAACTCCCATCGCTCCTCTCTTTTTAGCTTCTTCCAAAGATAATTCCTCACAAACAACCTGAAAATTATTGGCAATAGCACTATTTACCAAATTTTCTACTTGGGCTATCTGATCGGGCGTCATTTTCTCGCCGTGAGAAAAATCTAAACGCAGTCTTTCCGGCGTAATATTACTTCCTTTTTGTACAACATGGTCGCCTAATACTTTTCTAAGGGCCGCTAAAAGTAAGTGAGCGGCGGTATGGAGCTTAGTGGTTTCTTCTCCAGCATCGGCTAAGCCACCTTTAAATTTGCCGGCCGCGGCTGTGCGGGAGAGATCTTGATGTTTTTTTAGTTCAGCTTCAAAACCAGAGCGATCAACTTTGATTCCTTTTTCTTGAGCAAGCTCTTCGGTCATCTCTAAAGGAAAACCATAACTTTGGTATAAATTAAAAGCCTGGACGCCAGTTATATTTTTATTTTCTAATTTCTTAAACTCCAACAGACCCTTCTCTAGAGTCCTGGTAAACTTCTCTTCTTCTTTATTTAAATTAGAAATAATAAATTCTTGATTCTTTTCAAGCTCAGAATATATTTTTTTATAATCACTAATAACTACTTGAGCAATCTCAGTTGTCCATACTTCTTTTATTATGCCGATTTGTTTTCCGTATCTAATTGCTCTTCTAACTAAACGTCGAACCACATAACCCTGATCAGTGTTTGAAGGTGTAATTCCATGGTCATCGCCAATAATTAATGTCGCCGCCTTTAAATGGTCAGCTATAATACGCATCGCGCGCGTTATTTCAGGATTTTCATCATATTTATGTCCGCTAAGTTCCTCGATCTTAGAAATAATATTCTTAAACAAGTCTGTTTTGTAATTATCATCGACTCCGCTCATAATAGCGCAGACTCTTTCTAGGCCTAATCCTGTATCAACGTTTTTCTGCTTTAGCGCCTCAAACTTCCCGTCTGTGTTCTTATTATATTGCATGAAAACATTATTCCAAATCTCTACCCAAAAATCGTTATCATCGTTAAAACTTGCTGGAGTTTTCGTGGCGTCACCCGACCAATAAAAAATTTCCGTATCCGGTCCGCAGGGTCCGGTTATACCAGCTGGCCCCCACCAATTATTTTTTTTCGGAAGCTTGGCAATTCTTTCAACCGGCAAACCATTAGCTTTAAATATTTCCTCCCAGATTTTATAGGCTTCATCGTCGAAAGGAGCGTCGCTATCTCCTTTAAAAACAGAGATGGCAATTCTATTTTTATCCAAACCAAGCCATTTAGGATCAGTTAAAAATTCCCAACTATAATTAATTGAATCGCGCTTAAAATAATCGCCGAGCGACCAATTGCCCATCATTTCAAAAAAAGTATGGTGCGTCCTATCGCCCACTTCATCAATATCGCCAGTCCGAATACATTTTTGCGCGCTTACCAGTCGATTCCCGGCCGGATGCTTTTCACCTAGTAAATATGGGACTAAAGGATGCATGCCGGCGGTCGTGAACAAAACTGTAGGATCGTTTTCGGGAATTAAAGAAGCGCTCGAAATCACAACGTGATTCTTCTCTTTAAAAAAATCTAAATATTTCTGGCGGAGTTCAACTGAATTCATATTTTTTGCTTTTATATTAAGCTTCTATATTATATTAACTTCTTCATTAATTTCAAGGCCAAATTTTTTCTTAACAGCCGCTTTAACTTTTTTTACGAGCGCCAAAACATGTTTCGCTTCCGCGCCGCCATGATTAACTAAAATTAAGGCCTGTTTTTCATACATACTGACCGGGCCAATTTGCTTGCCTTTAAACCCAGCTTGCTCAATTAACCAGCCCGTCGGAATTTTTACTCTTCCTTTGCCGGCCGGAAAATTAGGAACATTGGGAAACTTTTTCAGTAAATTCTTGAACTTCCGTTCGCTAATTTCGGTATTTTTAAAATATGAGCCGGCATTAGGCAAGATTCCTGGATTAGGCAATTTATTATTACGTATTTCGGTTATAACTCTTATTACATCCCGCAAATATGGGTCGACAATTCCTTTTTTTAAAAGCTCCTCGCGAATCGAGCCGTAATCTAATTTAAAATCGGGCTGACGTTGCAACTTCACTGTCACTGCATAAATAAAATACTTTCCCTTAAGTTTATTCTTAAAAATACTATCGCGATAACCGAACTGGCAATCACTGAGCGCAAATATTTTTTCATGTCCGGTTTTTAAATCAATCGCTTTTAAGTGATAAAAATGATCTTTAAGCTCAACACCATAAGCACCGATATTTTGCATCGGAGCGGCGCCGACCGTACCGTAAATTAAAAATAAATTTTCTAGTCCGTACAAATCGCGACCAACCGTATAATTAACGAACTTAGTCCAAGATTCACCCGACTTCGCTTCAACTAAAACATAATCCGGTTGTTCGTCGATTATCTCCATGCCTCGAATCTCATTTTTCAAAACCAAACCTTTGATTCTTTGCGTTACAAGTAAATTTGAACCGCCGCCGAGAATATAAATTGTTTTTTTATTTTCTCTGGCCCAATTAATCGCTTCTCTTAACTCTTCTAAACTTTTAATAACGGCAAAAAATTCGGCTGGCTGGCCGATTTTAAGCGTTGTATATGGAGCTAAATTAATATTTTTTTCTATCTTTAACATAATTCAATTGTTAGCCCTAATGCCGCTTTCAACATGCCAACCGCCATGAGGGCATTTTTCTACGAAGTCAATCATAATTTCTTGTTCCTGCAGGCCGCTGTCGGTCGCATGACCCAGTGCGCGTGGTTTATCAATCATATGTTTTTGGCAAGGACAATGGGTGATCGTGTAATCTAAACGAGGGTCAATTTTTATATGATCGCCCCCGCAATGGTGAACAACGTGCTCGCCGTCCTGATGATGAATATGATGGAAGAGATAAAGAATATTATCCATATAATTAGCTACTTTTATTATATGATAACTAGACTAAAATTAAAAGCGCCAAGATTTCTCTTGGCGTATGCTCACAACTTTGTTAATTTTCTCCTAAGGCGCTACAAAATCCCAATTTCTTTCGTTCCAATATTTCTTTAGGCAAATATTTTTCCGCCAAAGTCCGCAAAGGAATTTTACTGACCGTAAATGACGTTCTTTCGTCCAGAGGAATCCTGGTCAAGAAAGACGCCAGATCAGGATTGAGATACGGCAAAATAAGATTAATGGAAAACTTTTGCGCTTTCCAAAACAAAGGCTTTATATGCTCCGGCTCAAGCCGAGCCCATAAATCAGTAAAGGCCTGCACTTTGCGACTTTGATTTTTATAACGCCGGTGTTCCCAATAACCGCCCAGGAGCTCATCTATACCATCATGAGCGATTACGCAATGTTGACCAAGTTCGGCCAACTTCTGATAAGCCATAAATACGGCCACGTTGCCTAAACTTTCAGCTTCCCTCCTCTCAAGAGAAAATAATTCCGTTTGCGCTTCAGCTATTTCTGACTGAGTTGGAATTAATTCAGCATGAAAAGTACCAAAAATCTCAGCCATTTTTCGAGCGTATTGGATATCCGGATAATCTTCACTCCACGCAATCGTGAAGGTATTAATCCGTGTTTTATATCCGACAACCTCGCGCAATTTTGCCAAGCAGAAAGAAGAGTCCAGACCCCCCGAAAGAGTCAGACAAATTTCTCCATTATTCAAGCGTAAAGAATCTTCAGCCGCCCGAGAAACAACTTCCGTCAATAAATGGTTTAAATCATTTAAAGATACGGGGGACGTTGGGTAGCTAATAATAGGCATCTGCAAAGATTTTTGCCAATCATTAAAATGAGATTTCATATAACCTCCGGTTTAAATGTAAAAGATCTTAGAAAATAATTTAATCCCAAAATATAACAAAAAAAACTAAATCTGTCAACATGATTTACTCGACATCTCCTAGCTCCTGTAATTTCAAAAGCTTAGCATATAAGCCGCCATTAACTTGGGCTAGTTCGCTATGGCTACCCTCTTCGGCCACTTGGCCATTCTCAAGCACAATAATTTTATCCGCCTTTTTAATCGTGCTCAAGCGATGAGCAATAATAATCATCGTCCGATTACGGCTTATTTTCTCCATGGCGTCTTGAATTAAAACCTCGCTTTGGCTATCAAGATTTGAGGTTGCTTCGTCAAAAATTAAAATTCGGGGATTAGCTAAAATCGCGCGAGCGATACCAATGCGCTGTCTCTGCCCGCCGGATAACTTTATACCGCGTTCACCGACCATAGTATCGTAGCCCTTATCTAATTTCTTAATAAACTCTTCGGCATTGGCAATGCGCGCGGCCGCCTGAATTTCCTTAAAACTGGCGTTCGGTTTCGCATAAGAAATATTTTCTTTAACACTCAAATCAAAAATTTCTACTTCCTGAGGAACAATCGCTAAAAATTTTCTGAAACTTTGTAAATCATAATCCTTCAAATCTTTATCATCTAAAAATATTTTCCCTTTTTGCGGGTCATAATGCCGATAAATCAACCGTGCGACCGTAGTTTTCCCACCGCCCGACGGCCCGACTAAAGCCGTAACGCAGCCCGAATTAATTTTTAAATTTAACTTACTAACAGCTGGTTTAGTATTTTCACGATAATAAAAAACAACATCGGCAAATTTTATTTCCCCTTGAATATTTTTTGGTTTAAACGCGTTCTTTTTATTTATAATCGCAGTTTCACTATTAAATAATTTAAGCAAACGATTAACGCCTTCTCGTCCCTCTTCTATACGATCATAAAAACGCGATAACCGCGCGAGAGCGACATAAGCCCTTTCGCTCAGTGTAAAAGCAAAAATTAGAGTACCGACACTTAAAACACCGCGATAAACAAAATAGACTCCTAAGAATAAAATAACCGCTCGACCAAGATCAATAATAATATTTCGACCCAATCCGATTTTCATCATCCAGCTATACTGCTTATTTTCATTATCCCGAACATGGATTTTAATCTTATCAAATTCATTTATTTCTCTTTTTTCTTGGACAAAAGATTGGACCGCATTAATATTTAAAATAGCTTGTCCCATTTTGCCTGATGCAACCTCATAGCTACGGTAAATTTCTCTACGGATTGGATACATCCGCTTATTGGCAAAATAAGTGATGATAAGATAAAGCGGAGCAAAGAATAAGAAAGATAAACCGATACGCCAATCAGCCCAGAATAAGGCAACGAGGGTAAGTAGCAATTGCACAATCGTCGGCGCTACTTCCCAAAAAATATTATTTAAAAATTGCGATATCTTATCGATACCGCGTTCGATTTTCACGATCTTGGCGCCGGTATTTTCTCTTTCGTGATATCCTAAATCAAGCGATACTAATTTTGCTTGTGATTTAATGCCTAAACTATATTCAATTTCAACCAATAATTTTAGAATGCGCCGATCGGCAAAATAATCAAGAATAGAGTGAATTTGATTGGTTGCTAAATATAAAACAATCAACTGCACTAAAAATAATAAATTAGTCAGGTCAAAACCATTCAGCCCATCAATTAATAGCTTCAAGATATAAGGCGAGAACAAATCTAAAACTGCCAGCACTAAGATAAATGCGGAGATCGTTGAAAATAATTTCCGAAAGGGCTTGAGCAACTGCCAGAGTTCAGCCCAAAAACGGCCCCAAGAAATTACTTCCTTTTCTTTATTTTCAGTTTTAGCTTGCGTTTTCTTCATATTTTAAATATTCGCCAATTCGAAAGACATCGCCGGCCCCCATCAGCAAAAGGAGGTCGTTTTCTTTTAACCGGCTTCTTAGATAGCTGGCCGCTTGAGGAATGGTCGCTATATGTTTAACGGTTTGAAGAATCTGATGAGATTTATTATATTTAATAATTTCTTTAACGAGCTGCGGGCTTGAGACGCCTCCCTGCTTCTCGCGCGCGGAACCATAAATATCAAGAACAATTAATTCGTCGGTAGTGCCGAAGCTAGTTATAAAATCTTTAAATAAAGCCTTGGTCCGCGTATAGGTATGGGGATGAAAAACCGTAACTATTTTTTTCCGAGGATAACGCGCGCACAAACCGGTAAGGGTTGTTTTTATTTCGGTGGGATGATGTGCGTAATCATCAATAATTAAAGCGCCCTTATACTTACCCAGTAATTGCGCCCGACGTTCCGTGCCCCTAAAACCGGCCAAATGTTTTCTTATATCTAAAATAGAAACTTTAAGGGCGCGAGCGGCGGCGATAACAGCCAATGCGTTATAGACATTATGTTCTCCCCATAAGCTAATTTTAAATTCACCCCAATCATTAACCGAAAAAACTTGATAACCGTTTTTTAATTTTAAATTGTGAGCCAAATAATTAACCGTCTCGACTGTTTTATTTTTGGGCGCAATATCATAACTGATTACTTGACCGGAACAATACTTTTTTATTTTTCTTATCTCGGGATCACGATTATTAATGACGAGCCAGCCGGCGCGCGGTATTTTTTTTACAAAATCAGCAAAAACTTTTGTATAAGCGGCCTGATCTTTAAAAAAATCAGGATGATCAAACTCAATATTATTTAAAACAACTCCCTGCGGCTTAAAATACTGCAATTTATTTTGATATTCATCCACTTCAGCTATAAAATATCTTGACTTGCCTAGCAGACTACTGCCTTTTAATTGTGGTACGCGAGAGCCGACTAAAACATTAGGGGCTTTACCGGCTTTTTCCAAGACATAGCCTAACCAAGCGGAAGTCGTTGTTTTACCGTGGCTGCCGCAAACCGCAACTCCGTAATAACCGTTAAAAACTTCGCCCAGCGCTTCGGCGTAAGATAAAATCCTTATTTTTTTAAACCGCTCGGGATTGTTTTTAAGAAACGCCATTTCCACATTATTTTTAACGGTAAACGCCGAGGAGTGGATTATTAAATCAATTTTTTCCGGAATATTTTTAGACGCAAAGGGGCTAAGAACTTTTATCTTTTCCTTTTTTAAAACCCGATCAGTCAGGAAAGTGTCACAAATATCGGAGCCACTAATCCCATTCCCTTTCTCAGCTAAAAACTGGGCGAGCATTGTCATGCCGACGCCTTTAATGCCGATTAAATAAATATTTTTCTTTTGGCTCTGGCTTTTCATTTTATTTTAATAATCTCCCAAATAATAGCGGCAATATTTTGCGCCGCCAATGGTTTCATAACTTTAGCGATATTTTGGCTCAGACTGCCTCTTAACTTAGCGTCTAAAAGGACTCTCTTTACCTCTAAAGAAAACGATTTAGCATTCAGGTCATTTTGATTTAAAACAATACCGGCGGCGCGAGCTTTAAAAAAGTTGGCGTTATCTTCTTGATGAGAATGCGGCATAGGAATTAAAATTGCCGCTTTGCCTAGAGCGGAAAGCTCCGTTAAAACGCCGAGGCCGCAACGGGAGACAACTAAATCAGCGGCGGCCATAAGGCGCAAAACTTCATTTTGATCTAAAAATTCAAAGGGTCGATAATTATTATTTTTATTATCTATAATTGTTTTTTTACCATATCCCGTTAAATGAATAATTTGGCAAACGGGCAATAGATCGGACAAAGACTCGACAATTAAATTATTAAGCGCGCTGGCTCCTGTCCCGCCGCCAATTACTAGTACCAAAGGCACTTCGATTTTAAAATCATACTGGCGCCGCGTGGCCATAGTATTAGCTTTATAGAGAGAAATATCTTTTAGAGGGTTACCGGTTAAAACAGCTCGCGGCCCATAATCGATTAATGATTTTTCAAACGTAACCGTAATGACACGCGCAAACGGCGCCATTAATTTATTAGCGAGTCCGGGTCTTATATCTTGTTGATGAATTAAAATAGGAATACGACGGCAAGCGGCGGCCAAAATAAGCGGTACGCTCACAAAGCTGCCGGCGCTAACAACCAAATCCGGTTTTTCTCTCTGCAGAATGCCCAAAGATTTAAAAAACGCGGCAATAATTTTAAAAATATCTAAGAAATTATAAATAGAAAGATAACGACGCCATTTACCGCTCGGAATTGCTAAAAATTTAATCGGCTTATCTTTAAAATTAGCAATCAATTCTTTTTCCGGACCGGCACTGGCACCGACAAAAATCAAATTCAAATCAGAGCGCTCAGAAATAAGCTCCGTCGCGATAGCTAAAAGCGGCGTTACTGATCCGCCGGTGCCGCCGCCGCTGAATAAAATTGT
>Ga0172381_10006411_pt1 | contig 11768 bp, 11 predicted proteins | sample Leawel6488metaG_FD_119754 | JGI IMG/M metagenome (GOLD analysis project Ga0172381, IMG submission 119754) | Leachate microbial communities from a municipal landfill in Southern Ontario, Canada - Leachate well 64-88 metaG | ecosystem: Engineered > Solid waste > Landfill > Unclassified | place... | reverse complement strand
CGCGGCGTCAAGGAGCTCGAGCTGACCTTCCGGCAGTGGTTCGGCCCGCGCTACTCCACCGCGGATTCCGTGGCCGAGCTCATCGGCGACACCCGTCTCGCGAAGGAGCTGAAGGACTACTCGACCGCTTCCCAGCTCTACAACGCCTCGATGTACCGTTCCTCCCAGGCCATGGAGAAGATATTCTCCCCCGGAGGGAAGAACATTTCCCGGCTCGAGTCGAAGATAATCGGCCAGCTTCACGCGATCCCGGAGGAAGCCTGGGAAAAGACCATCCGCGCCCTCGACCCGAAGGCCGACGTCAACCGCGTGATGTGGATGTCCCGCGCGTCGAAATCGCTCTACAAGGCATACGGCCTCGAGTTCGGAATCGACGCGGAGAAGTGGCTCACCCACTACCGCCCCAAGATCCAGAACGCGCGCTCGATATTCCAGGATCTCTCTCTCGACGAGGCCGACAAGGTCGCGTCCCTCAAGAAAATCTACGGCGAGGCTCCCGAAGCCAGCCGCGAGGTGAGCTTCTTCGCCGACCACTCCCGGCTCGACAGCTTCGTCGAATCCGGCATGGTGGACGACGCCGTTTCCCAGCTTCAGTGGTACGTGCAGGCCGGCACCCGGCAGAAGTACCTCGGCGCCGCGCTCTCTGAGATCCGGACCCACCTCCAGACCCCCGCCCTAATCAAAGATCAGCGCGTCGGCGGGATCCTCCAGGGGCTCTATTCGCTCGCGGTAGGCGACTCGCGGAGCGCGGTCGCGTCGGGAATGCAGATGCAGGCCCTTCGCACGACGAAGGGGATCTCGGACTCGCTTCAATCGCTCGGAAAGACGGTCTTCAAGGACAGCCCACACGCGCTCGCGGCCTGGGAGGCCTACACCCGTGACTTCGTGAACGGCGACCCGCTCGGCAAGGTTTCATCTCTCATGTCCCACGCCGCCCTCGGCTTCCGCCCGATGCGCGCGCTCGTGAACCAGATGCAGTTTCATCAGAACGTCATCCCTTTCTTCGGAGACGCGACCGCGGAGCGCGCCATCGCAGAGCTCGGAACCGACAAGCTCGCGGATTTCTTCCGCCGCGGCATCATCTCCGAACGTGGCCTCTCGAAGGACGATATCATCGGACTCTCGAGCAAGTTCTGGAAATCCAGCATGGCCGCGCAGCAGGTCTCGGAATACCAGACCCGGGGCTGGACCGCGCTCGCCGCTGAGATCACCTTCAACGAGGCCCTCACGAAATACGGCAGCGGTATCATCGACGAGTCCGGCTTCATGAAATACACCAAGGCGGGGATGCTCGCGCAGGAAACGCAGACGCGCATCCTCTCCGGGATGAAAGCGGGCAACTTCGAGGGCGCACGCGACATCTACGAGTCCGAGCTCACCCGCATTCTCATGGGCGACTACTCGAAAGAGAACTACCCCGACGCTTTCCGCGGGATCGTGGGGCGGCTCTTCGGCAAGTTCGGAGTCTACGGCATCAACCAGGCCGACCTCTATCGCCGCGTGCTCCAAGACTCGAGCGGCAACCTCGGCGAGCGCGTCTGGACCATGACCCGCATGGTCGCCACCAGCTACGCGATCTACAACGGGTTCCGCATGGCGGGCATCGACTACAAAGGATTCCGCCCCTACGACTTCGCTGGCTTCTCCGGAGGCCCGCTCTTCCAGGCCGGGTATCAAGTCCTCCAGATCCCTTCGGCGATCATCGACCCCGAGGATCGGCAGGCGCAGGACGCGGTGCGCGAGCTCGGGCGGAACTTCCTCCCCGTCATCATGACAGGCGACGGGCCGCAGCTCAACGTCCCCCGGCTCCTAGTCCCCGGCGGTCTTCAGATCGCGTCCTCGATCAAAGCGGGCGAAGCCGCGGGCGAGGGCGACTACTGGACGGCGTTCATCCGCTCGCTCGGCGGGACTCCCGTACAGAACTTCGCCAACGACGGCTTCACCCCTGCGTTCTAGGCCGGCGTAAACCAGCTTCGATACACCACGGGCGAGACCCGGATGACCACTCGCCCCGCCGGCGTAACGCCAATCAGCAGCACGTCCAGGGTCTGCCGCTCCACCTTCAGCTCGTAGCTCGAGATGAACATGGACTGGATGAGCCGACGCTTCTCGTCGTACACGGAGCGCCGGGGAGACCGGAAATCCCCAAGCGCCAGAAGCTCCGTTTCCAGCTTCCGCGCCCTCCGGAGCAGCGCGCGCTTCATACAGGCGGGGGAGACCCCCGCCAGTTCTGCGAGCTCCGCGATCGTCTTGCCTTTGAAGGCCTTGGCCCCGAGGTACTTCTCGGCGGCCGACAGCCGCGGCGCCCGTGACTCCGCCTTCCTCGCGAGGCGGAACTCCCCGAGATAGCGCACGACCGTCCGGCGGTGGATGCCAAGCGTTTCAGCCGTCTTGTAGGTGTTCCCGCCGCACGAAACGTACGCCGCCTGCACCTGCTCCGGTGTGATGCCGAACGCCTCCATGATGTTCGGGCGCCCCTGCTTCTTGGGCTGTTCAACGAGCTTATCCATTCTTGGCCTCCACCATACACGTATATGTCTCGCGCGATACCTTCGATGTCTTCGGCATTTCAACGCCATTGAGACTAATTCGCACGTACGCTTCCTCGACGAGCTGCGCGATGATCTCATCGATCTCCTCAGCCTTAATACCCGAATACGACAAGCTCTGCAAGAGCTGCTTCCGCGTGAGCTCGCCCTTCTCCTCGAGCTGCTTCCGCACTCGGAGGTACGACTCTCCGTACGAGGTATTCACGGAGCCGACTTCCTTCAGGACCGTCTTCGACCGGCTCGTCGTGAACGAGATCAACTTCAGCGCGAGCTTCACATGCTCCAGACGGATCTCAGTCGACATCGAGTATTCCTGCGCCGCAAGGAGCAGAGCCACCTTGAGCACCAGAATATCGATACGAAAGGTCTCGGCTTGCCGCGTTCCGTTCGCGAACAGATCCTTCTTCCAGCCCATATACCATTCGTTATAGAACGCGTCCGCTTCCGGCGTGAGGTCAAAGCCTCCGCGCTTCCACTGCGCGATCCACGCAAGCCGATCCACGAGATCCGGCGGCGTCGGGTATCCCGGCATCCGCTTCGGACGACTGTACAGCTTCGTTGGGATGTCCTGGTACACCGAGATCACCCGCGACATGAAGCCATCCCCGAACGCCTCGGCCGGTAGCGCTCTTCGCAGGCCGTCCGGCGCGATTGCGCCGATGAGCGTCACGTAGATCGACTCATACGACTCATACCCACGCCCGCGGGTGAGCTCGCCGTCCTTGTCCCGACAGTCGTAGAGATCCGTGAGCAACGAAATCAAGCCCTGGTTGTACTGCTGCTTCCCCAGGAACGTCGGCAGCTCCGAGACCGCAATCGTCGCCTTAGACCCCCGCCGAACCATCCGGAGATCCCCCATCGATCCCTCAGCTACGGTCGACGGATCCGTGATAAAAGTCTGCTCCTCCGGCTTGAGCGACGCAAGCAGGCCGTCCGCCGTCGCCTTCGAGGTGACGATGTTCTGCCGATACAGGAACCGATCCGGAGAGGCCGCGAGCTGCTCATGAAAAGCCGTGAGCACCGTGACCCCGATATCGAGGGCGCTGCTCTTCCGGCAGAGTGCTGGCGGCGCGATGATGAACACGTAGATGTTCGGCCAGACCGGCTTCGGATACCACTCCAGCCACGCGCCACGATGAAGCGCCGAAGAAATCGTCCAGAGCGCGCCCCAGATTCCCATGATCGTTGGCGACTCCATGCCCCGCATGCAGTTCACGTAGTCGGTCACGAAGCCTGGGACCGTGAGGAGCCGATCAGCCTCGTCCTCGGGATACGCCTTCTCTGCCGGTTCGACGAACGCTTCCGGAACCGTGGAGAGCCGCGCGGCGCGCTCGGGGTCGATGGTCAGGTAGCAGTCCTCGACCGCGATCTCCGCCTGCTCCATGACATCGTCGATCGAGCGGAGCTCCCCGTTGTCCTTCTTTTTCCGGGCCTTTGGGGCTTGGGCGGGGGTCTGGGGAGTGGTTGCTTTGGTGCGTTCCGCGGTCTGGACGGGGAGCTCCGTCGGCGCGCCGGGCATGGGCGTTGGTGGGCCACGGAGGTCGTCGAGAAAGCTCGCAACCTTGCGATCCCAGTTGTCGAGCTTGCGAGATCCCGGCATCAGGCCACCTCCGCAAGCGTCTTACCGACGGCCTGTTCCACGAGGATCCGGCGCTCGATACCCTTCATCATGAAGGGGCGTTCCATTTCCGCACGCTGGATTACCTTCGCCGCTTCGATCTGGTCGTCGCGCACCTCGAAGATGAGTTCGTCGTGGATCTGCATAACGAGCCGTGCGTCAAGGCCCCCGTCTCTCAGTAGCGCGTGGATGCGCGCGGTCGCCCGATTCATGAGCGAGGCGCCCGCACTCTGAATCTTGAAGTCAAGTCCTTGTTTGAGGATGTCTCGGTCGTTGGCGAGGAAGACTCTTCCACGACCCAACGATGTCTCAGTGTAGCGCCGGGTAGTAAGCTCAACTTCAAGATCAGTTTTCCACTTAACGTAGCGCGGATGAAGTTCAAACCATCGATTCTGCGCGACCACGAACTGCGCGTAGGTGAGGTTGAGGCGGGGGGCTTTGAGGCTGACTTGCTCGAACACCTCTCGCGGTCCTCCACCATAGCTGATACCTCCGAAGAAGAATACCTTGGCCGCGTTGCGTGCTTCCTTCCAAAGCGGATGCGTCTCGTCGATGTCGAAGAGAGACTTCGTATTGAGGTCGTGGAGATTCAGCCCCTCGGTGAAAACCGCGACGAGGTCGGGCTCGAGCGTCTCGTAGGCCAGGAGCGCCGCCTCCAGGTTGACGTAGTCCGCGGAGAGCAGGCTATACCCGGGGGCCGCAACGAAGAATCCGCGAATCTCGTTCGCGTACTGCGCGCCCACGGAATTATCCGACTCGTCGATTCGCGGCAGGTTCTGGAGGTTCGGGTTGCTGCACGAGAGGCGCCCGCTCACCGTGCCATGAGTTTTCCAGCTTGGATGGATACGTCCATCTTTCCGCGGCTTGTACTCCGCATACGTCGAGCAAAGTTTCGTAAGAGCCGCGTACTGTCCATACTCGGCAAGCCACTCCAGGAGCTTTTCGATCCGCGCCTGTTCCTCCGAGCCGTCCTTCTGCTTGAAGGCCTTGACCTCCGCGAGACGGTTGCAAAGGGCGTGCTGGAGTCCGAGAAGAGCTTGCTGATTAACAGATGACTTACCAGTCTCTGTGCCCCGTGGCGTATATTTCTCGAGGAGGAAGATCGGCTTCGAATCAGCAACCGCCTTGAGCGCCTGGAATTCTCCATAGACCTTCGTTCCTTTCTTCTTCTTGTCGATGTCTGCGAGCTTATCGAACTTGTCGGGGCGCTTCCCGTACAAGAACCACCGCAGGTTGTCGTCGGAGTCGAAGCTGAACTCGGCGGGCAGCCCCCCGAGATCCAAGAGCTTCTGCCGTTGCTTCTCGATTTCCTTCGTGATCTTGCGCTTGAACGCCGAGACCTTTCCGAGGTCGACGCCCACGCCGTTCGCCGTCATTTCCATGATCGGCTCGATGAGCGGGCGGACTTCCTCTTCGTAGAACTGCTCGAGCTTACGCGCCTTGAGATCCTGAAGCATTTTCTCCGTGACTTGGTGCAACACGACGCAGTCCCGCAGGTTGTAGCGCCGCATCTCGATAGGGTCCATCTCAAAGATGGATCGCTTCGTCTGGAACGCTTCCTTCCAGTACGGCGTCCGGCCGTAGACGCTTACGATGTGGCCGAGGTTGTGAGGCGCCTCGGCCGCGACGGTGTGATGCAGCAGAATAGTATCATGAGCAATGTTCGCGTAGGGGATATCGAAACCGTCGCGTCGTAGAAGAGGGATGTCGAAGAACCCATTCTGATAAAGCTGAGGGCAGGAGCGAAGAACGGAACGAAGAGCCTCCCGCGCTCGCGCATCGTGCTCATCACTCCGCCAATACGAGGTAGTATCGCCAACCAAAAGTGGAACAGACATTCCACGAGACGATGAAGTCGCAAGACCAACCACCACGATTTTGCAGTAATCGTAATGCAGGCCTGTTGTTTCGATGTCCACGGCCACCAAATGCTTTTTATCGACAGCTTCACGGCAGAACTCCTCTACCTGTTCGATCGTCGGCTCGAGGGTGAAGTCCTCCTTGAGCTCCGTCCAGTCGCCTATCGCAGACTCGTGCGCCTTGTGGATGTCGGCGAGCCACGAGACCACACCGGCCGCCGTCCCCCCACCTACGCGCGTCCAGCTTTGGCGCATTACGAACGCGGGATGATACGTCGGGATAACACGGAACTTCCAACCAAGGAAGTCGTAGGTCGTCACCGAGCCGCGGTACTTCTCCATCGCGCCCACGATACCGAACGCCTTCATGGCCGTCACCCCGAGCGCGAGGATCGTCGTGACCTTCTTCTCCTTGAGGTAGCGGAGCTCCTCGTAGAAGCCGGCCTTACAGTACTGCACCGCGTCCGCGCCCTCCGGGGAATCAATCTGATTGTCCGGCGGTCGGCACTGGATGATGTTCGACACGTGGCAGAGATGCCGCTGGATCCCCTGCTGCCCGAGGGCCCAGTTGAGCTGGTGCCCCGAGGCGCCTACGAACGGCGCGATGTGGTAGTCCTCGTCCCGGCCCGGAGCTTCCCCGAAGATCGCGAGCAGGGGCGCTGAATCGGCGGGGGTCTCCGCGGGGACTCTATTCCGATCCCGGAGCGGGCAACGGTCGCACTGCGAGCAGGTTCTCAAGACTTGAATTGTTCCCATTGCCTAGCTCCTTGAATTGTTCTTCGGTCATCCAGCGCCGGCCAGCGCAGCACTGTTGATGCCGGGCCGCGTATTCGATGCCCTGCCGCGACACATCGAAGTGCCGGGCAGCCTGCGCGCACGAGTCCCAGCGGCGCAGCACGGTGAAGGGGGGATCGGCGGCGAGTTCGAGGACCGGCGTTCCCTTCCTCATAGGAGGGCCCAGGACCATTCCGACTTCGCCATGAAGTCGACGACCACCTTCACCGATAGACCCCCACCCAGATACAGCATGGTGTTGGCGCCGTTGCGGGGCATCCGCACGATGTCGGGGATTGAGGTCGCGTCGGGAGCGAGCGGCGGCGTGTACCACACCTCGCTGACGGCGAAGGGCACGGTGGTCTTTCCGGTCTGGAGGATGGTCCAGCCCCGGCGCCACCACGGCGGCGGCATCGTCTCGCGAAGGACGATCTGCACCTCCATGCCGTAGTCGGTCAGGGAGCGCACGAAGGCCTCCATGAGCAGATCCGACGGCGAGAACAGGCCGCTGAAGCGAATGATCTTGACCTTCGGCAGCTTCGGCAGGGCGCCGAGGATGAGCTCGAGGACCGAGGTCATCGTCTCCGGGTCCGGGCACTCGTTCCCCGTGAACGTGAGATGAAGCATGTTGCGGTTGTGAAAGAAGCCGCCCTTCGCGAAGTCCATCATCAGGGATGAAACCCATTCCTGTTTCGGTAAGTCTATCTTCATCGCTTAGCGCCTCCCATTAGAAATTAGCCGGGGGCATCTCAACCCCCAGCCTCCTCCGGCTTGTTTTTTACCGCGATACCGGAGAACCGCGCTACCGGGCGAGGGAATTGGACCCTCTCGTCGTTTACCGCGCCCTACCTAAAAGCGAAGCAAGCGCCGATCTGCCTGAACCCGGCATCGCGAAGCCTTCTCGAGCGGCGCTTAGCTCGCCTCTCAGTCAGCTTCGGGCCTCTTTTGAGTGAACCAAGGTGGTCCCAAGAGCGCCATCAAAACACCTCACCCGCCGACCAGCGCCCGTTGCTTGCTAAAGGCAGCTTCTTCTAGCCGAACTGTCTGGCAGGAGTGGGAGTCGAACCCTATGCCGTGCGCACAGCAACGCCGGTCCCCCGCCGCAGAAAGCCCCGGTTGCCCGGGGCGATGAACCTACGCGAGGGCCTTGTAGCCCTTCACGTCGTTGCGATCGTCGCCGTTGTATTGGCGGATCTTGACCATGAACTGGACCTGTGCCCCGACGAGGACGGAGAGGTCGAGGCGCCCCGTCTCCGGCCATTCGCGGTTGGTCTTCTTGAACAGATCCTTGAGCGTCGCCTTCGAAATCTGCGCGTTCGGCCCCTCCTTGAAGGTCAGGAACTGCGTGATGTTCCGGCCGACGGACACGGAGCCGGACTTCTGCACGGGTCCGCCCTCGGTCACGGTCGCGTGGATAGCGACCTGCGGGAATCCGTTCTTCGTCAAGGCCTGTTCGATCTTCGAAATCTGCACCGGGTAGATGCCCTCGTCCAGCGTTTCGAAAAGGGGCGCATCGGGAATGCCGCCTACGTCAAAAATGAAATCGTCCATACTCGATACCTCCAACAGATGCAATCACCAGTCGAGGACTGGCGGGGGTCTAGGCCTGCGGTTTGAGCGCGGCCTGGAGCGCGGGATAGGTGGCGTTCTCGAACTCGAACTTCGAGAGCGTCCGGGTCTTCGCCTCGTACACGCCGCGCGGGGCCGCGTAGAGCTTGAACTTCGGAGCGGCGCCGTTGATGACCTGCGCCTCGAGGTAGTACTCCTCGTCTACCACGGCGCCGATGGTCTCGCGGTAGGAGCCGATGATGTCGGGGCGGCCCATGGTGATGCCGGTGCGGTCGTCCTTCTCCGTGATAGGCGTCGCGGTGAGGATGACGTTCATCTTGGCGGAGAGATCCTTGATGATCGAGGAGAGCTGGTTCATGCGGTACTTGAGCTTCCCGTATTCCTCGAACTTGGGGCCCTCGGTCTTGCGCGTGTCGGGCACGGTGAGCATGAGCTCGGGCATGAGGTACTCGTTCGCGAGCGCGGTGATCGAGTCGATGACGATGGTCTTCACCCCGACGAGACTCTTGCCCGCCGCGAACTCCCCTGTGCCGAGCAGCGCGTCGCGGAGGATCTCGATGACGATGTCGTACGCGCCCGTCACGCCCGCGAGCTTGATGCGCTTCACGGGTTTCTCGAGCGATTTGAGGCCGCGATCCATGTCGATGATGAGAGGCTCCGGGAACGACGCGGCCAGCGTAGTCTTCCCCGAACCTGCCGGGCCGTAGAAGAGCGCCGACACCGGGCCCTTCCTGTTCGGCGTGTACGTTTCAACCGAGTAAGCCATGCTTACCTCCTAGAAAAAAGATAGGCCAAAAGGCCAAGAAGCACAATCACGACGCCGATTCCGAGCGCCTTCCATTCGCGGATGTTGTCCTCGCGCGACCAGCGGCTATTTCCAATTAGCACGTTCGCCCTCCGCAGTTACCTCGAAATCTAGCAACAGCCGCTCGAACTGCCCCGTCTCGCGGGTGAAGCCCGGCATCTCCAAAGCCTCGATGACTTCGACGGGGCGCACGCCGCTTCCGCAGAGATTTGAGAAGGGGCACCATTTACAGAGCAGGCCGGTATTCTTTGGGAAAATCTCCGCCGCTCTTCCCTGCATCATCGCAAGCGCCTCAAGGTCTATTCTAACCCGGCGCGCGGTTCGCCAGACCCCCGCAAGGTACTCTTCCACGCGCTCCTCGTTGATGTAGATGATTTCTTTCTCGATCCGGCAGACATTACCTCGGGAGTAGACGACCAGCACCAGACCCCCGCCCAGTGGCGTGTCGGGGTAGTTCTTCTTGAAGAGATGCGTGTACATGACGAGCTGGTCGCTCATCCGTACGGACTCAAGCATATCGACCGAAGCTTGGCCGGTAGTTTTGATCTCTCCGAGGTAGTGAACGCCTGTCGTTCGCTCGACGGCTACGAAGTCCAGCCGCCCGGTGCATGTCGCTCCATCGGATAGCGTTAGCTCGGGGCGAATCTCGTATTGCTTGAGCAGGGCCTCGCCTATCGGAAGCCACATCCGGAGCACGAGTGCGATGCGGGGTAGTGGGTTCCCGTCCTCGCCGCTGAGCAGGCCGTACTCTTCGAGAGCGGCAGTGCTCGCGGCTTCGAAGCTCTGCGTGGTGAACCAGACCTCGATGGCCTTGTGAATTGCGGAACCGAAGCGAAGCGCGTCGGACTTCTTGCTTCGCTCCAGGCCGCAGACTTGATGATAGAACCACGCCCGGGGGCAGGTCCGGTATTCACTGTAAAAGTGAAAGCCGTAGTTGCTGGCTCCCATGCTTGCCTCCGGTAAAGCGGGAATGAACTTCAGCGCGCGTCAGCACCTGAAGAATCGACCATGCCGCGGGAAAGCTACGGCTCGGCTGTGCGAAGGGCCAGTCGTAGTCCGCCGCAGAAAAGTAGTAACCCCCCCACGTCAGGCACGTATGCACACCGAAGGGCGCACGATACACGACGAGCTTCGCTTCGATGCCGAGCCGCTGCCAGAGCAACTCCTGCGCGTAGGCGTCGAGATCCTCGCAGTCACCGAGCCGAAGGTACTCTGTCTCGACGGGAGTCTGCCAGTAATCGGCAACGCCCCAAGCGTCGATGTCGTGGGTAGTCGAATAGTGAATGAACGATCGGACGCGGGAGACTTCCCACGAGACCTTCTCGATAGGGGGATTCCAGGTAGCCCCGAGAAGCAGAATTGCCGGCACCAGAATCCAACGCTTCATTTGCACCTCCTGAAGGTAACACGCCGGCCGCTGAATGTCAAGGGCTTAATTCGCGGCCGGAAAGGGATCGGGCATCCAGCCTTGGTGGGGCGGGAGCTTGGGGCTCTCGTCGAGAAGACCCCCGCTGTACTCGAGCCATCGGCCGTCGAGGTAGAGCGCATGGCGCCATGCCGGGATGAGCCCGGGGTTGTAGTACCAGACCAGCTCGCCGTCGGGCGGAGGCGGGTCGTCGCTTGAGTAGACGCGAATGAAGTGCTCGGCCGGCTTAGTGTTTCGTTCGGCCAGCGCGCCGAGGCCCGCTCCGAGGCAGAGCATGACGAAGGCAAGCATGATGACCGCAAGAGCTGTCATCAACATCCATCCGTGCATCCGCATTCAGTTTCCCCCTTGAAGTGAAAGCCGCTCATGGAAAGCCATCGCACGTATGTCTCGTAGGGCATAAGCGGGAAGGCCGGCGGCACGAACATGAGTTGACGTTGCATGACGAGGTCAACCGCGCCCGGAGAGTTCCGGGATGCGGCGAACAAGACCATGCTATCCTCGATTGTGAGAAGCGGATGTTCCATATCAGTCTGCGTGAGGCACCTCCTTCGATGGGGTTGGCTCCGGCGCGGCGGGCGGGAGGCTTGCGGCTTCTTTCGCTCTCTTGTATGACGATTCTGCAAAATCTCGCAAACCCTCCGCTGTTTCAAACGCTTTGTTGTGGACATATGCCAACGAATAGAGGTCGTCATAACAATTGATAAGCGCTCCACGCAGCCGCTCCACCTCGGCGGCCTGAGCGGAGAGGGCGGAGGCCCCGGCTTGATACCCGAGCCATACCGAATGCATCCGGCCATGCTGGTATAGGTCATCCCGTGCGTATTTCCCGTCTGGGTAGTACCACGATTCAAACGATTCTCTTACAGGGTCTTTCGCGTCCATCTATCTACCCTCCTCGGCCTTACGCCTATAGTGCTCGGCCCATAATTTTTCAATACTTAGCTCCTGTGCCTCTGTTCTGTGATTTCCGACCGATTCACTATATGGGCCCTCAGTATACGGCCCGCATCCAATCCGCTCGCCTGACTTCATCCACCCCGAATTCTCCATTTCCAATTCCGCGTCGATTGAATCAGGAAAAACCGTTCGAGCAGCTAGGGCGTGATCGCCACCTTTGGCATAAACAATCTGCCCGTCCGGGGAAATCCATGTGGCCGTCATCCCT
>Ga0172381_10006410_pt1 | contig 11771 bp, 17 predicted proteins | sample Leawel6488metaG_FD_119754 | JGI IMG/M metagenome (GOLD analysis project Ga0172381, IMG submission 119754) | Leachate microbial communities from a municipal landfill in Southern Ontario, Canada - Leachate well 64-88 metaG | ecosystem: Engineered > Solid waste > Landfill > Unclassified | place... | reverse complement strand
CGCCGACGTTGAGCCTGTCGTGCGAGAAGAATGCGATCACTGTTTAAGCAAGGAGCAACGAACCGAAAACGGAGAGCCGTATTCGATGGAAGGATATCTAGTGCAGAACGGATGTAAGTTCTGCCCTGAATGCGGACGTAAACTGCACATGGACGAAAGGAGCGGCGAGAAGTGAAAACTCCGTTGGTATGGAAAATCAAAAGCTTTATTAGTGGGATAATCAGGCGGATATCGAATCACTGGTACGGCTGTTGCGAAAATATTTTCAAAAACTGCGACAAATGCAAATACGTTAGAAAAGGAGCGACGCATGAAGATTGAGAGCTGCCCAAAGTGCGGGAGGTGCGGAATAGACATGGTGCATAAAGCGGATTGTTATGTTTGCCCGAAGTGCTACGCCGTTGCGACCGAGAACTATCCAACGGAGAGCGGTGAGCGGCGCAGGATGAAGAAGGAGGCGGGAAAATGAAACCACCAATTTACGAGCCGAGCGGAAAGGCGAAGGAATACGGCGATCTCGCGATCAATATTTATACGGGCTGTACGCATGGTTGCTATTACTGTTTTGCACCGAACGTTCTGCACAAGACGAAAGAAGCGTTTTCAATAAACGTCATGCCGAGAATTGGAATCGTTGATGAAGTCAAAAAACAGCTCGAAAAAGAGCGCATCACTGGAAAGTTGATTCACCTGTGCTTTACGTGCGACCCATATCCCGCCGACACGGATACCTCTGCAACGCGAGAAATAATCAAACTGCTCAAAGAGTACGGAAACCACGTTCAGATTCTTACGAAAAGCGGATGTGTGCGCGATCTTGATTTGCTGGACGAAAACGATTGGGTCGGAATTACATATGCCGGATACCCGCTTGGAACGTTGGCTGAACATCAAGAATCAGAACCGAACGCCGCTCCGTATATCGATCGATTGTTGCTATTATCGCGCGCGCATAAACTTGGAATAAAGACATGGATTTCATGTGAACCAGTGCTTGAAGCAGGTGATGTTTTGGATCTTCTTTTGCTTAATCTGGATTATATCGATAGGTATAAAATTGGGAAACTCAACTATCATCCGTCGAGCATCGATTGGAAAGCGTTCGGACAAAGAGCTGAATCAATTTGCAGGTCAAAAAAGATGGACTATTACATCAAGGACAGTTTGCGTGAAGCGATGAACAAGGAGGCAGACGCATGAGCTACCCAACCACGGACGTAATCTGCTGTTTCCCAGGTATCGGGCGCACGACGTTCAGCGCGGAAGCGAACGTGAAGGAGCATTCGACATTCTGCCTTGACCTCGACTATGACGGCGTGAACCTTAATGCGTTTATGACGAAACTAGAAGCGGAGCGCAAGAAGAAAGAGCACAGATACATCCTGATTCCGATGGACGCGCTGGTTCTGCTGTCGCTAAAGGAAAACTTTATCCCGCATCTCGTTGTTGTGCCAGACCCGAACGACTTTGACGATTGGGCAAAACGGTGGATGCACAAGGGTGCAAGCGCAGAAACCATCATTACGCGATACAAACGGTGGCGCGAGATTCAAGAAGCGGAAAACAGAGGAGATTGCGTGATTTTTCTACACAACGGCGACTGGCTGGGTAATCTCTTGGAGCAAACACCCGCGACGGTTGCGGACGGGAGAGACACATGAAAATTCTCGTTGCGTGTGAGGAAAGCCAAGCGGTCACTGTCGAGTTGCGGCGGCTCGGTCACGAAGCGTATTCCTGCGATATTGAGCCGTGTTCGGGCGGTCATCCAGAATGGCATCTACAACAGGACGTTCTGCCGCTACTGAAAGAGAAGTGGGACATGATTATTGCGTTCCCGCCGTGTACGTATTTAAGCAATGCAGGAGCAAAACATTTGTTTCGCGGTGGTTCGCTCAATAAAGAGCGGTACGCAAAGGGGATTCTCGCAAAGGAGTTTTTTCTAAAGATTCTGAATACAGATTGTGCGCGAATTGCCGTTGAAAACCCTATCGCAAGCAAGGTTTATGACATGCCAGAAGCATCGCAGACCGTTCAACCGTATTGGTTCGGTGATCCGTGGAGTAAGAAAACAAGGCTCTGGCTGAAAGGGTTGCCGTTGCTGAAACCGACAAACCTTGTAGAACCAAAAAGCGAATGCCACTCTGCGGGAACTTGGTTTATGAAGGGCGGCAAAGAACGTCAGAAGAACAGGGCGAAAACACCGCATGGTTTGGCTGCCGCGATGGCAGAACAATGGGCGGGACAAAATACCGCTGCGGACGGAAAGGACGTGTGAGCATGAGAGCGATTGACGCAGATGCGCTACTTGAACAATACGGGATTAGGGACGCAACAAAGTACGGCAACAAAAACGCCGAACAACAGAACAAGTCGTACAGCACTTTGATGATGTACGAAATTGCAGACATGATCTATGACGCGCCGACCATCGAGCCGCCCGCCAAATGGACGCCGTGCTCGGTGGAGTTGCCGGAAGAAGGTGTAAACGTTCGGCTCACCATTGAAAGCAAAACCGGAACGCTCGCGCCGTTTCTTGGAAAAACAAACAGGTGGGAGTGTGACGCGGTGTTGGAGTTTGGAGAGTGGAGCGCAAATGTTGAGGACGGACTAGACGAGGACGATACTGTGCTTGCGTGGTATATCCAGCCCGAGCCGTATCGCGGGGAGGCGTGAGAATGGCAATGTGGCTCGATATCTTTTTTGAAGCGATTCTCCCCAAGCGAAAAATCCGAGGCGAACAGCTTGACAAAATTCTGCGCGTTTGCGGACTTGAAAAGCGAAAGGTGCGCGAAAAGGATGGTCACGTTCGCAGACGAATTGTGAACGCGCTACTGCAAATTGAGGAAGGTGAATGAAATGGACGAGCTGAAACCGATGGAGCGAAGTGAGCCGAAGACGGCGGAGATCGTGAGTGCGTTGCGAGAAATGTTGTCAGAGTACGATAAGGTTGATTATGCCGAACTTGTTGGTGCGGGATCAGTTTTTTGTGGTCACTTGCAGGTGTGGAGCGATCCCGAACCATACAAAATCGAACGTGCAATCTCGCGCCTCGAACAGTTGGAGCGCGAGAACGCCGCATTAAAATTTTCGAATGAAGTAGCAGTGAAGCTGATCAACAGGCGGGCAGAAATAATCACAGAACTCACAGCCCGCGCGGAGAGAGCGGAGGCGAACGTTGAGGACGCTCATCAACGCGGATATGAAGAAGGCATGGACGAAGCGCGGCATCAGTATGAGGAAGATGGATATGTGTGAGCGCGGTCTGCGCGGAAAGGGCAACGCATGAAACCGAAACGGGAGATTACGCTGGGCGAATTACAAGATGAATGCAAAGAGTGCCACGGGATTTGCGAAACGGCATGTGCAATCGAATGCGGCATGTACGATATCTGCAAGGAGATCGGAAAGCGCGAAAAGCCGTTACGATGGGACTTGACCGACCCGCCGCGATTCACCGAGGCGCAGATGGCGTTGCTGAAAGCGTTGTGGAATCTTGGAGTTAAGAAAGTATCAAGAGAAAACAATGACCAATGCTTTTTAGGCGACGCAGAATCGTGGGAAATGAGTTTGCGCGACTTATTGGATCTGAAGTATGGAACGCTCGACCTCGCGGAGCTGTTCGGGAAGGAGGCGCGTAATGCAAACTAAACCCGAACCCGTCACCGTGAAAACGTTGCGGAAGTGGCAGAAGCGGCTGGGGCTGATGGATTGGAAGATCGTTCTGCGCACAAACGTACACCCGAACAACATGGCGTTAAAGGATTCATCGGGAACGAGCGAATGGGTGGAATGCAATAAGCAAGCCGTAATTCAGATTCTGGGAGATGAACATTATGGCGATCGGATCGTTCCGTTCGATCAAGAAAAGACGCTCGTACACGAACTGTTACACTTGAAGTTTACGTTTATCGAAACGCACGGAGAAAATGACACGCAAGACAGAATTGCGCACCAGCTCATTGACGATCTCGCCCGCGCACTGGTGGACGCGGAAAGAAACCATTGACCGTAACGGCAGGTCGTGATATAATACCATCACATGGAAAAACACAGCCGCGATGTTCTCCGCTGAGGGAGTTTTGTAGCGGTAACGAGATTGTAATTTGTGCGGTGTACGCCTGAGAGTATCTGCCAATCGGCATACGGGTTGCAATGAATGCCAACCAATCTGGACAGCAACAGATTCCGCACATTACCAGTTTGGGCGTGATAAGGTATCGACGCGAATTAAAGCCGATGCGCAGTTCGCGGAAACGGGTTCAACTCCCGTCGCGTCCACCAAGCCTATCTGCCAATGTGATGCAGAAAAGGAATCCGGTTTTCGCAATGCGATTACCGGCGACAAGGATGGTTTGCCGTGTTGCGCTATTCGCGGATAGCGTTCCTAGAGAAAAACGGCAGAGAGAGCGAACGCAGTCTGAGCGTTCGTTTTTTCTTTACGTCTTGACTTTACCGCTGTAAAGTGGTAAAATGCAATCGAGATATTATAATCTTTTATTTTTGCATTTATTTTAGGGGTGATGACGGTGAAAGGACACGAAAACTTAATAGTACCTACATCGGAAAAAGCTCGGATCAACGGGGCGAAGGGTGGAGCGGCAAGCGGGGAGGCCAAACGCAAGCGAAAGCTTCTGCGTGACTGTCTGAATGAGTTGCTCGATAAGCCAACGCTCACATTTGACGAGTACGGAAACCCGCTCACGACCGCAGAGGTAATTTCCATCAAGGCCATTGAGGGAGCGTTAAACGGAGACTGGAAGGCGTTTGAATTGGTGCGCGATACATCTGGGCAGAAGCCCGTCGAGCGTATAATGATTGCGGACGTTGACGCAGAAACGCTTGCGGATGTGGAGCGACTTGTCGAAGAAGAACTAGAGGAATCCACTGAATGACGCGGGAACAGGCTATCAAGTTCCTAAAGAAAAGCCCGTACAAGTTCGGTCAAAAAGTAGGGTTTACCCTACTGAGGGAGTTGCAAAACGACTGGATAAAAGACATGGCGTTTGGCAGGGGAGACAAGACGCTACAGGCTCATAGATGGTCGCTTAAAACAACGTGCGTTTCAATCAGCCTTGCGCTTATTATAATTACAAAACCAAACAAGCGCACTATGTTTTTGAGAAAAACAGATACCGACATAGCTGAAATCATCAGCCAAGTCAAGAAGATTTTATTGCATCCAGTTACACAGGTGTTCGTATCGGCAATATATGGGGTTCAACTGCGGCTCACAAAAGACAACGCCAACGAGCTGTCAACGAACCTGACAAACGATCCGCGCGGTTCATCTCAGTTGATGGCGATGGGTTGCGGTTCGTCCCTCACAGGTAAGCACTTTGATTACATCTTTACGGATGACATCATCAACATGCAAGACCGAATCAGCAGGGCAGAGCGAGAGCACACGAAAACCATTTATCGGGAATTGCAGAACTTAAAAAATCCGGGTGGAAGAATTTACAACACCGGAACGCCGTGGCACAAAGAAGACGCATTCACGATAATGCCGGAGCCGCAAAAGTGGGATTGCTATTCAAGTGGAATGCTTACGCCAGAGCGCATAGAAGAGATCAGGCACAGCAAAGCCAACACGCCGTCACTGTTTGCTGCAAACTTTGAACTGCGGCACATTGCGTCCGATGGCCAGCTATTCACGGCATCACCAGTGTTCACGACAGATTTAGAGTTGCTTGTAAATGGCTTATGTCATATCGATGCGGCGTATGGCGGGGAAGATTCAACGGCGGTGACAATCGGCAACAAGGTCAACGGCAAGCTGTACGGGTTCGGCATGAAGTTTAATAAGCACGTAGATTTGTGCTTGCCGGAAATACTGCGCATGGTTGACAAGTTGAGATGTGGCCGGATTATCTGCGAGACAAACTCCGACAAGGGGTATCTTGTGAAATCAATACGGCAACATGGTTATCCGTGTGACGGCTACAGCGAGAACATGAACAAACACCATAAGATAAGCACGTATCTTTATAAATGGTGGGATCAATTCGTCTGGCTGGATGGTACGAGCGCGGAATACCTAAACGATATCATGGACTACACAGAGGACGCGGAACACGATGACTGTCCCGACAGCGCGTCATCGTTCGCACGATATTACGACAACAGATAAAGGAGCGCGCAAATGTGGCAGCGATTCGTTGAATGGATCAAGAGTTTTTTCAAGCGTACGCCAGAGCCGGGCGTTGAAACATCCTATGCCGCGAAGTATGAGGATATCACAGGCGAAAATGTAACCGCGACGATGAGCAATGCGCTCGCGTCAAAGGTATACGGTGACAGCACATTTCAGATCGATGGAGAGGGTAAGCGCGTGGAAATGCTGCGCTCTTTGCTTGATCCGCTGTGGGAAGATGACCTACCGTGGATCACAGCTCAGGCGTTCGGCAAGGGTGGAATGGTGTTAGTCCCGACCGTAACGGGCGGCGAGGTTGTAATTAGTGCGGCAAACCAAGAGCGGCTTTACATCACGGGACGCAGAGGGCGCAAGGCGGTTTCCGCAGTGCTGCTTGCCGAATCCGTTATTATCGACAAAGAAGAATATCAGCGCTGGATGTACTACGCCCTCGACGAGAACGGCTCACAGATGATTCAAACCGTCGTTACAAACTGCGACGGCGTTTCCATTCCGTTTGAAACCGTTCCGGCGTGGGCGGATATTGAGCCAGAAATCACCATCGGCGGGACAGATCGGCTGTTAATAGCGTTCATCAAATGCCCGCGCGACAATCGCAAGGAGCTCAAGGCGTACGGCGTGCCTATTAGCTACGGCGCAGAGCGCGAAATCGTTGAGGCCGTGGAGCACTATAATATTTATCGCAGAGAATACAAGCTGACACGTCCGATGCTCGGAATGAGTGCGTCGTTGTGGAGAAACAAAAAAGATTCCACGGGCGCGCCGCGCATACTGGATATTGACGATGTAGCAAGAACGGTGCAAGACGGAGACTTGCCATTTGTCCCGATTGAGGGCGCTGTTTACGACGAAAAGACATCATGGCCGTACTTCGCACCCGCAATCCGGCAAGAAGCAATGGAAGCGCGGATGCAATCGCTATATCGCAGACTGGAAAAAGCATGCGGGTTGTCTCAGGGCGTTCTGACCGAACGGCAGACCGTGGATTATGCCAACAAGGACGAGGTTCGGGCGGCGCAGTATGACACGTTCGCGGTCGTGATGGCAATGCGGCAATCGATCAAAGCGGCACTGGTTGACCTTGCGTATTCTGCCGACGTTCTCGCGGAACGGTTCGGACTAACCCCAGCTGGCGCGCGCGGAAACTACGAATTGAAGTTCGATTGGGATTATACTATGATCGAAAGTTCGGAGCAGACTTGGAAGCATCTGATCGACCTGCAAACGCGCGGAGCATATCGCCTTGCGCAGTTGTACCAGTGGGAAAACGGCGGGACGCTGGACGATGCACAGGCGGCGGTTGATGACGTTGAGAAGTTCGACGGCGCACCCGCGCTCGACTTTGGTGTAGACGATGCTACCAGATGAAACGATTGATGCGGCACTGGATGTTTTTCAAACGCGCATTGACAAGGTAAAGGCGAAGTATCTAAGGCTAGCCGGTGAGCACATTGCCGCTATCGGAAAGATCGGAAGTTCAGACCTGCAACGCATAGAGCAGTTACGCAAGATGGAAACGAACATGATCACCATCGAGGCCGAACTCGCTGCCGCGTTGCGAATCGATATCAAGGACGCAAGAGCACTCTTGCAAGCGTCCGCTAAAAGCGTGTACGGTGATGCCGCAGACTGGTACGATCAAACTGCATTCGGAAAGAATCCGGCAATGCGCGCAATTCTGACGGCGCAGGTCGCACAAACCGAAGGAACGTTGGTGAATCTGTCCAGAACGAAACTGACATCAACCGCGTACCAAACCGCCATTGACGATGCGATTACGGCGGTGCAGACGGGCGTGACGAACTACACGGGCGCAATTGAATCCAGCTTGCGCGAGGTTGCCGACGAGGGTCTAAGAGTGCGTTATCCGTCCGGCATCACCCGCCGCGTCGATACCGCTGTGCGCCAGAACATCCTAGAGGGCGTTCGCCAAACCAACCAGCGCATAGCGGATGCCGTGGGTCAAGAGTTCGAAGCGGACGGGGTGGAGATCAGCGCTCACATGGACTGTGCCGAAGACCATTTGGACATACAGGGCAAGCAGTACACGCTAGAAGAATTTAACCAGTTACAGTCAACGCTTGAACGACCTATCGGAGAATACAACTGCCGACACTTTGCGTTTCCCGTCATCATTGGAATCAGCGAACCCGCGCAATCGGAAGAACAACTGCAAACGCTGAATGAACAGAGCAGTAAAACGGTCACAATCGACGGTGAAACGAAATCCCGCTATGAGTGGACGCAGGAACAAAGACGCTTAGAAACGGCGGTACGCTACCAGAAAGACGCGGCGAATATTGCGCATGCGGCGGGTAACGGAACGATGGAAGCACAGGCGCAACAGCAGATAACCGCACTGAGAAAGCAGTATCGAAAAGTTTCAAAGGCCGCAGAGATTCCAACGCAGTACGACCGAATGAAAGTTGCTGGATTTACTAGACGATAATGCTTGACATTTGCGTAAATATGTAATATAATTTCCGTGGGATAGGTTAGCTCCCGAACGCCGCACGCCTTTGCGGTTTCCCACGGATTTTCTTTAAGGCAAATAACCATGCAAAAGGCAGCATGTCGAAATTCGATGTGCTGTTTTTTATTATCTGGCGAGATCAAAACGCAATCCGCAGGTGATAAGCCGACCACCTAAAAAGGCTCATAAGCGGCAGGAGAAACTATGACTTCGGAATTTCTGGAATCCCTTATCCCCGAAACCGTCGAGAACCGCGCAGAGATCGTGAAAAGGATTGCCGCAGAAGCTGGCAAAGACATCACGCGCGAACAGAAAAAGTTCGCCGACTACGACACGATCAAGACCGACCTCACGGCGGCACAGGCAACCATTGCCGACTTGAAAAAGTCAACGGGTGATGTTGCCACACTGGAACAGAAGATCAGGGACTATGAAACCAAAGAGGCTGAACGCGCCGAGACTGAAAAGAAGACCGCCAAACAGCGAGAAGTCGCTCAGAGGTTCGCCGCCGTAAAGGGCGATGTTGAATTTCTCGATCCGGCTATCGAAGAAGCGGTTATTGCAAAGTTCAGCGCAACGATTGATGATCCGGCGAATAAGGGCAAGGGCGATTCCGAACTTTACGCGTCGCTCACGAAAGACAAACCGTTTTTCAAGAGCCAGAACCCGCCCGCAAACATGGGCGGCGTAGGCGGGGCGACGAACCCGAACGCAGGACAGCTACTGCAACAGCAGTACGACGATGCAGTTAAAAACGGACGTACCGCCGAGGCTGTATCACTGAAAAACAAACTTTTTGCATTGCCAAAATAAAACGGAGGATTTAACCTATGGCTAACGAAGCAACCGGCACCCTTTGGGGCTTACCGAACTATACTGGAGAACTTTACACCGCAGACGCTACCAACACGCCGTTCTTGTCGATGATCGGCGGGCTGAACGGCGGGCAGATGACGGACAATTTTGAGTTTGCGACCGACAGCGAATACGCGCATGAATCTCTTGCGCAGGAAACCATCACCGAAACTGAATCCATTGCGGGCGTTGCGCCCGTGAACTTCGTTCGGACGCAGAACAAGAACGTCGTTCAGATCTTTCAGGAGGAAATTCTGCTCTCCTACGTGAAGCAGTCGAATCAGGGCAGACTGTCTGGCATCAACACCGCCGGTGCTGCCAATGGCGTTGTTTCCGAAAAGGAATGGCAGATTGCCAAGCATATCGAATCCATCGCCCGCAAGGTCGAATGGCACTTCCTGCAGGGCACGTACGCCATCTCTACCACGTCCGGCACTCCCAACCAGACGCGCGGCATGATTGCCGCAGCGGCTCTCGCTTCCAACACGGTAGCGGCGGCATCCGCTGCGCTTACCAAAGAAATGCTGGATGAACTCCTGCTGAAAATGTTCACCGCTGGCGCGATGTTCAAAAACCCCGTTATCTTTTGCGGCGGTTTCCAGAAGCAAAAAATCTCCAAGGTTTGGGGCTACGCTCCGACCGACCGCAACGTGGGCGGCGTGAACGTGAAGCAACTCGAAACTGACTTCGGCAATATCGGAATTTCGATTGACCGCATGATGCCCGCTGGCACGATCCTTGTTGCGGATGTCGCGGTGTGCTCGCCTGTGTTCCAGCCCGTTCCCGGAAAAGGCAACTTCTTCTATGAAGACCTTGCCAAGACCGGAGCGGCTGACGCTGGTCAGATGTACGGTCAGATCGGCCTGAACTATGGCCCGACTTTCGCGCACGGCACGATCACTGGTCTGGCGACTGCGTAACCACATAGGAACGAATGGCGGGGCTAACTACCCCGCCTACTATGAAAGGAAATTCACATGAAATACGATGTTGCGAAACTGAGAAACCCCGAAGTACGGGAACTCATGCAGGACATTCTGGATGATGTTGAAATGCGCCTCTACAGCGTCACCGATTACGCGACGCTCGTTGCCGCGCTTGCCGACACGTCCAAGACCGTAACGCACCTGACCGCTGGCATCACGCTCACTGGACAGCTTGCGCTTGCACACGCTATCGAGCTGGTTGGTCACGACAAGGCGCTTACCGACGCTTCCCTTGACGCAAACCAGTACATGGCCTCGCAGATTACAGCTGCTGGCGTTACGATTCGTGATACCACGTTCGCCATTTCCGGCAACAGCGACGCGAACGCTATCTATTCCATCGACGTTTACGCGGCTCGTTCGCGTATCGAGGACAACACCTTCACGATGGCAAACGCTGGCAGTTCCGGCGCAGTTTCCGTCTACTATGAGGGCTATGCTGACCATGTTCTGAGTGGAAACACGTTCTCGAACGGCGTTGCGCTGACTGGCGGGTGCGTCATCGCGGAAATGAAAAACAACACGTTCGCCGCGACCAAGGGCATTGGCTTGGGCGAGTGCACCGTTGGCGGTATTTACTACCACGAAGCAGACCCCGCAAAGGTTGCCGCAATCAAGGCGTACCTTATCGCGGAGGGCAATGTCACCACTGGCGAACCAACCGGCCTTGTCGTTGAAGGCTATTACGAATCGTAAGGGGTGATATTATGTCACTTCCAAGAGTTACCGAACTGTTAGAACAGGAACTTGTTCAGGGATGGACTGCCGCAAAGATTACTGCGGCGGGTGCTGAAACCAAAACCGTAAAGGCTACGGCGGGTAAGGTTGCGCGAATACTCGTTGTTACTGGTGCGATCGCCGTAACGCCCGTAAACGGATCGACCGCAGCGTGGGACGCTCTGACAAACGCCGCTGAATTAAATCTGACGGGTACACCAATGACATTCAGCACAAGCATCAAGCTAACATTCTCCGGCGCGGGTGACGCGTGGATTTTGTACAAGTGAGGTACACACATGCTTTATGAGATTTGTGAACACCTTCATAACTTCTTCGACCAGCGCGACGGTGAGTACATCGACCGCGCCTACGACGAGTTCACGATCTCTGATGGCGTTCTTTCCCCGCTCTCCTCCTCCCTAATCGTCGGGCAGTACATCAGGATCGTTGGTTCTCTCCTCAACGATGGTATCTACCTACTGCCCGACGACTTCACTATTGCCGAACTAAAGGATGAAACGTTCACTGGCGCGGTGTTCGGGCTGGCGATTCCAAAAGACTTGGTAACGCTCAGCACAGAAAT
>Ga0172381_10006409_pt1 | contig 11772 bp, 16 predicted proteins | sample Leawel6488metaG_FD_119754 | JGI IMG/M metagenome (GOLD analysis project Ga0172381, IMG submission 119754) | Leachate microbial communities from a municipal landfill in Southern Ontario, Canada - Leachate well 64-88 metaG | ecosystem: Engineered > Solid waste > Landfill > Unclassified | place... | reverse complement strand
GGCCGATCTCCTCGAGGGTGCGGCCCCCTCCACCCGATAAACCGAACCGTAGACGCATCACCATCCGCTCTCGCGGCGTCAGCTTCCGCAGAAGGGCATCCACCTCTTCCCTGCACTCGATCCTGTCGATACCGAGCGGACCGACTGCTCCGGCTATTTTGATGCGCATGACCGCTCCCCGCGCGCTCCTTGAATCTTTACGTCCAGGAAATCGCGATACACATGACCATCCGCTTTCCTGCGCACCACTGAATCCTCCGTCAGTGCATACTCGCGCCGCGCGTCAAAGCAGGTATGCACGTCATCGGTCTGCGGATCGACTGGAATCCATCTGCAGCATCGGTCACACCAGCGCATCGTATCCCTCCTACTCCGCCAGCACGGGTACGCATCGGCAGTTACCGCTGAAGCACGTCTTGCCATTTCTTCTCACCCATAGCACGTGATTGCGTGGCAACTCTACGTCGTAGACCATGCCATCGTATGGTTGGATGCTGATATGCTCGCTTCTTAACCTTGTGCCTGTTATCGTTCTCGTCGGCATTCCGTCGACTAGTGCATAGTTCACATGCGATATCAGATAGACCTTGCTTGATCGGTTCATGCTCACTGCTGCGGCCAATACATTGATTGGTTTTATGGTCCCACCCATCGCGTTCTCGTCATCCCAGTACCACTGATCATGGTCTGGGGTTACAAGTAAATCTATGTCGTGCGAGGCTATGCGGTACATCTCGCCCTTGAACGGATAAGCGATATATTTCGCGAACGGAAGCCATTCAGGGATTGCATTTGACGGGATGACACTCAGAATAATCTCTCCGCCGCACAGGCTCTTGAACGGCAGCCATCCCCTTGACGTATAGAGCTCCGTATCCTCTGAGTAGCACCTACCATGAACGGGCGTTATCCCAAGCCCAGAGTTCTGCAAGCTCTCGCCGCTCCGGTCCCCGATGTAATTCGCCCGCCCGCCCTTCACGTAGTACGCCTCACCCTTCCCGCCATTCCGAGACTTGTCCCACGAGAGCCACGGCGTCTTCTCCTTCACGCTCTCAGGATCCTCGTCACCGAACGTGGACTCCATGATGTTCATGGCCTTCGCGACCTTGAACTCATGCTTTGAGAGGGAGAGGCAGACGTCACAGGTGCGGGCGTCCCCAACCGGAAGGATGCGATAGGTGTCGTATCCTGCCGCCTGCATCGTCGTGAATACGCCCCACGAGCGCGCCTTCGTCGTGACCGAGGAGGAGAGCACGTCCCAGTAGCGGTAGTCCTTGAAGCTCTCCCCGAGCGCAGCCTTCAGGAAGTCCGCCGTCTGCTCCCGCCCGAGTCCGGCCTCCATCGCCCTCTCGATGATCCCGCGCGCTTGCTCAACCTTCGGCCCCTTGTAGTAGTCTGCGATCCACATGGCCGGCCGTTTCCCGAGGGCCTCGATCGCCTTCTCGTCTTTCAGGGCGTAGGCGGATATCCATTTCGGGGGGAGCTCAGAGAATCCGCGCTTGATCGCCATGCGCTTCCTGGTGAGCGCGAGGACCTGCTCAGCCGTTTCCTCGGTCATCGGGACAGCAGCATCGGCTATTGCCGCCCCATACTTCGGATATGAAGCCGCCACCTGCTCGATCAGGCTCTTCGCCCCGGCCGCTGATACTTCGAAGTCCGCGTCGAGGAGCTTCCCGAGGAGTCCCATGGCGTAGTCGCCCTGCTCAACGGCTACCGCCCTGAGCGTGTCTGAGAGCTTCACCTCGATCGCCACGATGTCGCGGAGGACGAGCGGGTTCTTCTCCTTCTTCGCGAGCTCGACGGGATCCCCCTGTCCGAGGACCCACGCAGCCGCCTCGTCGATCCGGTAAGCATCAACCGCATCGAGGCCGTGGGATTCTGAGCAGACGGAGCCGCATTTATCGCACATCAGTCCTGCCTCCTATCACTCACCAGTGCCCCCTCCCCGCCGCATCCCGCTCCTCGCGCCAGTCCTGTCCCGTCTGCGTGATAGCGGCGACCTGCTTCCCGTCCGGGCCATAGATGCGCGTCACGACCTGCACGGCATCATCCGGATTGGACGGTCCCCCCTTCGGCCCGTAGAACTCCGCCACCCTCTTCAGCTCATTTGCCATGACCTCACCCCTCCAGCTTCCCGCCCATGCTCCGCCGGATATGCAGGAGCGCGTCCATCACGAGGTCCGTCACCGCCACGGCCGCCTTCCCTGCGTTGTCCTTCGTGAACCCCATCCACCCCATCGGAAACGCCTCCGCCTGGAGCTTCTGGAGGAGCAGCGTCATCGGCATATTTCCTTCCTCTCCGGGATATGCCGGCACGTTCGTCCCGAGGAACTTGTTCCCGAGCTCGATCGCCCCGTTGATCGACATGCCGCCGGCGCCGGCAACGGATGTGAGCATGCTGGCGACCGTGTCCATGTCCATCAGATCCGGCCCGTTCGACCGGAACTCGTGGAACCGCACGCGCATCTCAGGCAGGAGCACCCGGTTCTGAAGGTCATCGAACTTGTTCCGCTTCGGCCGGCAGACCTGCGCCTCGAACATCTCGAGGGCGGCCTGGCTGGTGGCCCTGTTGTAGTCATTGCTCCATCCCACGAGGATGGGCGGGACCCTCGTCGACCCCATCGTCATCTTCGCGCAATTCTGGATGTACTGCTGGAACGTCGAGTCCTGCTTCTGCTGCTGCGTGAGGATCTGGAGCAGTACCTTCGGCGAGTCGATCTTACCGCCTGATGTCGCCGCTTCCGCGATCCCGCTCGGTATCTGCGCCGCGAACAGCCTGCTCGCGCTATCGTCACCCCGGACATTCTCGAACGTGTCCAGCATCCGCTTCAGCGCATCCTCCCCGAGCGTCCCGCCGCCCATGATGAGCAGAAGGATCGCAGGGATAAGGTTGTTCCTGAAATGCCGGAAGTTGCCGCGCTCGGCCTGGAACGCCCCGCCGATGTTGTACTCCTGGGACGCCCAGTCCGGCTCCCCGTACTCGCTTCCCGGAACGTACTTCCCGCAATAGATCATTTCCGTCGCTGCCGTCGTGGCATCGGGCGAACCGATCAGCTTGCCGGTGAGGTAGGAGAAGTTGCGTGGATCCATGAACTGCTTATAGTAGTGTTTCCTGTTCCCCTTGATCTGAACGAACAGCCGGAAGTAGTGGGGCCGCTCCTCGTAGACCCATTTCCAGTCATGCCCTATCCGGGCCTGCGTCATGTCCGTAGGCCGGTCATCGCGTACCAGCATTCGCGTCTGGTAACTCGGCACGTGCTCGCCCCCGCACGGTATCCCGAGCGCGTCCCGGAGCACCTCCATCGTCCACCAGCCCGTCGTCTCCTCGTCAGTCCGAAAACGACCGCGGATAGTGGTGAACGAATCAAACGGCGAGAAGTTGTCGTAGAACCGCTCGAGGCGCTCAAGCTCGACCGCGAGGAGCTCGTCCATGTCCTTGAACGATCTATCCGTCGGCCGCTCCGCCCCCTCCCCCTGTATCATCGCCCAGACGTCATCCTTCTGGGCGTCTTCCTTCGCGTACCACTTCCCGCCATCCTTCGCGAGGAGCGGCACAAACTCGTACCCGTAGCTCTCGACCCCGATCTCGAGGGCCCTGATCACCGCCGGGAGCACGCTCGAGCTGCGCGCCAGAAGGCACCAATAGAGCGGCGGCTTCCTCGGCTCGATCACCCCATCGATCTTCCTCCCCTCGAACGGATCGTCTAATGCCGACCTCGACGGAATAGCCGCCCCCCCCGAAGGCATCCCGCCCGACGCCATCGAGATCAGTTCCGAGCACGCCTTCCTCAGCGTCCCCGTGTCAACCCCTCCGCCCGCCTTCGCCATCGCCGTCTTTTTCCCCGCCCGCTTCTTCATCCTTCCGTCTCCCTTCACTGCGTTTGCGTTACTGCCCATGACACAAAAAAAGGCCGCACCGACGTCCCGGGCATCCCTCCCGGAAACGCGATGCGGCCCCCGCCTGTGGTCGGTCGGCCGTTATGTCAGACTTCTACGCGCTCGCTCAATTCCTGTGTAATCTCCCATTTCATACCCGTCTTCGCCGCGACTATCCGCACCTCACCGAATCCACGGATCTCGAGCTCCTCGATCCTCTCCATGGCCAGTGCCTTGCCAGCTCTGGCGATCTCCCGCCATTTCTGATCCCGTCCGTCCCGCTCGCTCTGTCTGTCACCCATGTCGTCCTACCTCCCGCTCGCCGCGCACGCGAACCCCGCAGCTATCTTCCTCTGATTGAGCAGGATATTCCCCATGATTTCCCACCCCCGGAGCGCGTACCGCACGGACGCGACACCGTGATCCTCGTCCTTGCTATGCGTCTGGCAGGCAAGGGAGTCATACGTCGGCCGCGCCGACTTGCAAAACAGGAGCGCCGGCCTGGTCCCACCGTCCGGGGCAGCCCGCATCGTTAGCATATTCGCGATCGTCCCCTGCCCGTAGGTCTTCCCCTCGCTCTCCACGCGGATGCACCTTCGACCCGCCGGTTGCTGTGCCGACGCCACGAACAACCTCCCTCTACGCTCCGGCTTGTCGAGCTCCATCGCCAGGTAGGTATCCTGTGGAACGCACGTCGGCCCCGTAAAGAGCGCTGTCGCTTTCGGGAACTCCATACGCTCGTGCTCACGGACAACCATGTCGGCGAAGTCGGAGGTCGCCGTGTTCCTGTCCGTCACGAGTTGACGGAGCACGACGGCAGTCCAGAAGTCATCATGCTTCTCGAACCAGCGGCCCACAAGGACCCAGGAGACCCAGGAATTGACCGGCCCGGCATCCGCCCCCATGATGAGGTGCCATGTCTTCCCGATCTTATCCCTCCATGTTTCGACCGGCATGTCGGCCTTCAGAAGGTGCGCCCGCTCGGCTATCATCGGGAATATGGCGTCCTCGATCTTCGGCATCTCGCACAGGTAGTACGCCGCGAAGGATTCCCACGCCATCATCGGGTGCTCGAACTTCTGCCATAGGTCCTCAATCGGGTAGTACCCCCTGCTTTTCTTCGCCCGGCACCCGCAAACGTCCGAGAACCGATGCGGCTGATTGAGCTGGTCGTACTTCACCATGTCCACGCACCTTTTGTACGGCTTCTCCGGCGTACACGGATAGGGGCACTTCTTCAGGACCTCGAAGATGCACCAGCGGTAGAGCCGGATCCCGCTCTTGGCCGCATCCTCGATGAGCTGCTGCATGATGCCGTTCGGATGGTGCGCTGTGGAGAACTGCTCGATCGTCGCCCGCATATTCTTCGATGACTGGGCGATCGCTATGGCCGCCGTGTATATGTGCTTCGTGAACTCGTCCACCTCGTCAAGCATGAGGATCGGCACGTGCGGCCCCTGCACGGACTTGAGGGACGCCATGAGGATCTCGATATTGCTCCCGCCCTTGTACCGCGTCTTCTCCTGCGTCGCCTCCCCGAGCACCCGGTCCCTGAACACGTCCGCATCGAATCGGCTCACGTTGTCGTACATACGCTTGCTTTGATCAGAACTCCCGCCCAAAATCCTGATCCCGCACCCCGGATTGAAATGCGCCTTGAGCCGCGCGGAAATCGCCCCCATCATCGTCTTCCCGCCGCTCCGGCAGGCATGAACGACGCAATTCGTGTGCGGAGAGAACTGCGCCTTCTCCTCGTCGCTCCACCCGTCCGTGTCCTTGAAGAAGCTCCCTGCGAGGTAGGCGAACGGGGAATCATGGCCGGGACAGGGACAGGCGCCGGGGGCATAGTGAGGAATCGCCACCTCGCAGTGCGTCGCAACGTACCCACGGAGCTGCTCGGGCGTCTCAGGGCGGATGCTCCGGCATGTCAGGTCTCTATTGCGAAGCGCCTCAGTCTCCATCGGAATCTTTCTCCATCAGATCAAGGTTCGCCTTCCAGTACGCAGCGGCCATCCTCTTGTCCCTGTCCGTGATCTCGACTTGCGCGACCTCACCGGCTTCTCCGTATAGGGCGCGCTCGGCCTTGACCGCCTCGGTGCCGTCCCTTGGGGCCGGGATAGTATCGCCACTGAGCATGGCGTTCCTGGCCTTAGCCTGCACGATCTTTAGATAGGTGGCGTGCCGATGCCTGCGTTGTGCTGCTGTCTCAGCATCTTTCTTCAGTGTTTTACTGGCGATATCATCCCTGTGCTGCTTTCGGCGATCCGTCCACTTCTCGCGGGCTGCCCTTTTCTTAACCGCATCCACCGATGCTCCATATTTCTGCGCGAGCATTTCGCATGTGACTTCTCCTTCTCCCTCTGGTGATGTGCAATATTCGTGCATCATCAGAGACCATATATGCTTACTCTTCGGCCCGCCCTTCCCTTGTCTTTTATCATTCATAACTGTCTACACCGCAATTACTTGTTGACATATTGCCAGCCCTTTGATAGCATTCTTTCGGAGGTGAAGATGAATAAACAAGGCGAGGCTGGAATAAACTGGACCGATGCGACGTGGAACCCGGTCACCGGATGCCTGCATGGGTGCCAATATTGTTATGCCCGCGCGATATCCAATCGATTCCATAGGAGCTTTAAGCCAGAGTACCATCCCGAGCGATTGAAAGAGCCCTTGCGCGAGAAAGCCCCTATGCGGATATTCGTGTGTTCCATGTCCGACCTGTTCGGTGAGTGGACCCCGAGAGCATGGATAGAGAGCGTTTTCGAGATAGTCAGAAAATGCCCGAAGCAGACCTTCCAGTTCCTTACCAAAAACCCAAAGCGGCTTCATGAGTTCAATCCTTGGCCCGGTAATGCGTGGGCCGGTGCGACCATAGACGTAAAGACAAGGCTGGAACCAAGCTTAAAAGCCCTCGAAATGGTTAAAGCCCCCGTCCGGTTTATATCGTTTGAACCGTTGAGTTGCGATATGGGGGAACCAGAGTTGACCGGGAGCGTTGAGTGGATTATCATTGGGGCGCAGACCGGCCCCAAGGGATACCAACCCGCCGAACCGTGGGTGGCAAACCTTTTGAGTGCCGCGAAGACCGCGAGGATACCCGTATTGATGAAGGATAACCTCGAATGGGAACCCCACCGTGAGGAATTCCCAGAGAGCGTAGAGATCGGACAATTAGCCCTTCTGTGAATTGTAATCATGCGGCCTTCCGCATTTTTAGTGCCCAGTAGTAGACCGTGTGCGCCTGATTCCTGAAATACTTCGCTTCAATCGTTTTCCATCCGTAGCGCCGCCTCAAGTCCTTCAGCATCGTTCCGAAGATATCCGGGTACCACCTGATAATGCATGGGATATTCATGCCAACCGGAATATGCTCCGTCGCCGAGACGAACTTGCTCACGATGCCGGTCATCTTCTGCCGGCATACCAACCCATCAGTCACGAACATCGTCATTCCACCCACAGGCTTGTCCCGGCAGATCAAATACATAAGCTTCCAGGGCGTCCCGTAGTCATCGAGGTCGAATACATTGAATTGCGATAGATCGGTTTTCTGTACAAAAACGACGTTGTCCCCGAGCCGACATAATTCTGGCGAGTGCACCTTCTCATGGTCCACGCCTATATACCCATCGACCTTACCCTTGTATACACGATCGTAAATCTTCCCAGAACCACAGAAAAGATCGCAGACCATTGCGCCCTTCGGAAGATTGCGCTTCCGAAGCTGGACCTTCGCGGACAGCATCGAGTTATCTTTCTGCTTCCATTGACGATTTGTCATAGCTACGTTTTACCTTTATTCCCTCTGACTCCAGTAGGGCGAGAGCCTTTTCGAGAATGCCCTTCTTTTCAGCCCCGACGCGCACCACGGCCCAAAGCGGATTGTCGATGGCCCCGTCAACGTCGAGTTCCTGTAGAAGCTCGTCTATGTCCGCAACCTCCGGCGTAAATTCAGCCATTTCCCGTATCTCTTCCTCGTCGAATGCCGTGAGGTCAGTATCAAATTGGCCGTCATTGAATTGCTCCGCGAAAAGGTCTGCCGTCTTTGTGAAATCCAATTCAGACAACTCCGCTATCTTGTTGTCAGCGACAAGATCAGCGAGCTCATCCGTTTCGCTCGAATAGTCCTGATAATCTACCGGCACCTTCTTCAATCCGAGTTTCCGTGCGGCAAGACGCCGCGCATGGCCGCGCACGATGAAACCCGACCGATTGCTCACGGTGATAGGAGCACGCCAGCCTTGCCGATGAATGATCTTCGCGAGGAGCTTCACTTGCTTCTCTGGATGCGTATTCGGATTCGCAGGATGCGGCTTAAGGATGCGGAGATCGACAATGGCATCATGCGAGCATCTGACCACGATACCGTCGATCACCACATTCTTGACCTTCTTAGCCCCTGCCCGCCCATCCACGCCCTTGCTCACCCCATCTCCTCCTGCAGCGCCTTCTTGTCCGACTCGGATGCCCTCACCCTGAGCATGATCGACTCACCTCCGCACGTCACAGCATCCTCCTCGACCGCTATCACGAACCCGGCGCCCGTGATCCTCTTCGCGTCAAACCCGAGCCTCCGCGCCATCGAATCATGATGGTGCCGCTTCTCGAAGAGCACGAACCCGAAATCGGCGTGACGGATGTACTTCATCATGGCCAACTATAGTCCACTCTCCTCGCAGTACCGCCGCGCGAGCTCCATGATCCCCTCGGGGTTACACGTCTTCCCCACAGCTACGGGACCAGGCTGCTCGCAACACCAGCGGGTGAAGTCACTGAGGCACTTACGAGAAGCTGGATTCACTACCTCGTCGATTATTCGATCTGCCGCTCGTGAAGAGAATTCATCGAACTCACGCTCCGTCCACCTGACTCCGCCCTTGCTCATCCGTCCTCCTTCATTACCACCAGTATTGACGTAGCTTGTAATGTGAGGCGGCAGTTCCCTCTCCATAATGCTGAATAGATAGTGGTCATCGATCACGAGGTTCCGCAACTCGTCAAACCACTCCCGCAGCTTATGGGCATGATCCCCATCCGTGAGCTTCGCGGAGATCCGTCTGCGGATCGCGCCTGAGAGGTTGATGACACGGAGCTCTTTCCACAGCGCATTCGGCAGGACGCCCAACGGAGGCTTTTTGAGCGCCCCGGGAACCCCATCCTCATCCGATCGGTCGGCCCCGAACATCCCGACCGTTTCAGCCATCCCCGCGAACTTCCGCAGCTCCGCCACATGCCCGAGCACGATCTTGGCGTAGGGGCCAAGGCTCCCCCATCCGTGCTCCCGACACCACGGCCCATGCGGATAGGCGCCACCGTGGACAGCGTAGTGCCTGAGCCTGACGCGAATATCGCGCGCACTGTATGTGTTCCCGAACAGATACGCCTTCAGGTATGCCGCGAAACCGCAGACTGCCGGCGTCGCGAAGCTCGTCCCCGACATCTGCGGGATGCCGTAGATGTCCGACCCGTCGAAGCAGAACTCCAGCTTGGCGCCGTCCCCCGACCAGTCCGTCTTCGCCCCCCGGTCCGTCAGCGCCCCTACGGCGATCGCCCAGTTAAATATCGCAGGGGCGTCAACATCGTCCCCGATGAAGTCATCCCGCTCGTCCTCATTCCCTGCGGCGACGAAGATCAGCGTGCCGTTCTCCTCGTAGCAGGCCTTCCCGAGTCGGTTCACGGCACCCATGCTGCGGATGATCGCACGCATCGCCCGCTCGTTCTCGGCGTGAATCCCGAGGGATAGATTTACAAAATGAGCCTTCTTATCGAACGCATAGGCAAGGGCGGCCGCGATCGCCTCATTGCTTCCGCTCCCGTTCCTGTCGAGGCACTGGTAGCCATGGATCTCCACGTCGGCCTTCTTCTGCGGGCAGAGGAAATACTCGCTGGCGAGGAGCTTGCAGTAGGACCCGTGGGAATGCAGGATCGGTTCGTTCCGGTAGGCCGAGGCGTTCACCCAGGGGATATAGTCCATCTGCTGGCGTAGCTTCTTCGGCAGGAGCGCAGTTTTGCAGCCTGTATCCGCGACAACGATCTTCACCGGGCGGCCGAGGAGGTTCACGTCATTCTTAAGTACGCCGAGCACGTCCTGCATGTCAGCTGACCTTTCTTTCTATCGTCTCGACACGGATCACGGCATGGGGAATCTCGCCTGGATTAACGTACCTCTTTGCTATCCCGCCATAGACGCACACTAGGCTGTCGTCGCGCCACAACCCGACATCCGTGAGCGCATCCTTCAGGCTTTTCAGGATGTTGTCCATGTCCGGCTTGCTTGTGTGATGTGAAGGAGCGCTCGCCTTCAGCACCCCGGCGTTCTTCCCGATCCCGTAGTGTGCCTTTGGCCGCCCAAACACGAACTCACACGACAACATGAGCGGACCAATGAATTGCTCCTTATTCCACACCCGCAATACCTCGTATGCGATCGACCGTTTCCAGTTGTCGGCGGTGTCGGGGGTGTAGACCACCGGGAACTTGAGCCGGACCAGCTTTCCGCCCTTGCTGCGGCGATGAATGGACGTCTTTGTTCGCGGCTGCCCCTTTGGCTCGCCGAGGACAAGTACCTGTAACGTCCGCAACGGCCAGTCCGCCATCACCCGACCTCCCCGAACACCGGAGTCAGGACCACTTCCGGCCAGTAGCTCCAGTTGATTTCCCCGTTCTCGATCCCCTCGTAGCGGTGGGGGTCAGCAGTAGGAGCCGGTGACGGCAGAATGCGCGAGGGTGCTGCTGGACCGCACCAGCCACACCCCGAAATGAGGCTCGCCGCTGGCAGAAGCGCCAGGAGCACCGCGATTCCAATGATCTTTCTCATGCTTGCCCTTTCAGCGGGGGACCGCGATCCCGCCGGCGTTCCCCGGTATGATGAGCGACGATCCGGCGCCTGTGGCCCTCTCTATCTTCTCCAGCACAAGCGGCACCCGCTGCACGCCCTCGACTGCGGACATGAACTGCGCGGCCGTGACCTTCTCATCGGCCGTCACCGCTTGCTCTGTACCCGGAGCCCCTGCCCTGAATCCGACGTTCACCGCCAGCGGTTTCTCAGCCGCCGCGTCACCCGCTATCGTGATGATGACCTGGATCACTGCAACACCCCCATGCTGGCAGCCAGCAGCACGGCCGAGAGGATGATGCCGGCGGCTATTGCGTAGAATCGCAGCGCCTTCTCATCTGCCCGCATCCGCCTTTCCTCGGACAACCAGCTATTGCTCATGCCCAGCATCCTTCCTCTCACCTAGGAGCCAGTGCGATCATACCTATCGCGACCAGCATCAGGGGGACAACAATACCGCACCCTACGCCCACCACGATGAAAGCGCTCACCGCACGGATCCACTCACACGAAAGGAGGTATGGAATATGCATCCATACCGAAACCGAAATCAGCCCGGCCACCACCATCGAAATGGACCCCACTGCGCGCATCGCCCTGCTCTCATCGAACTTCATTTGTCCTTCCTCCCGGCATCCTCGACCATGCGCTGGTAAAGATTCGACGGCTTGAGCGCATCGTCCACGAGATTGAAGCCCTTGTGCCCGTTGAACGCATACCAGCACACATCCTCCACATGCGGGATCCCCGTCTCCCTGAATACCCCATACCACTCATCGGGATCGCGTTCGCATCCTGTTTCCGTGAGGATTATCGGAAGCTCCCTGCCGTGCTCACGCAGATAGTCGCGGTTCCCGGCGAATATCGCGTAGTCCCTCTTCGGCTTCTCGTGGTAGTAGTGCAGCGCCCACGCCGAGAGCGGAAACGGCATCCGGTTCGTCCATACCTCGAGAAAATCACGCGCCGAGACCTTCGTCTTTCCGTCCGATTTGCTTTCATTCGAGAGGCCGGGGGCTATGAGGTACATCCCGGGGAATCGGTCGAGGATGATGCGG
>Ga0172381_10006408_pt1 | contig 11773 bp, 11 predicted proteins | sample Leawel6488metaG_FD_119754 | JGI IMG/M metagenome (GOLD analysis project Ga0172381, IMG submission 119754) | Leachate microbial communities from a municipal landfill in Southern Ontario, Canada - Leachate well 64-88 metaG | ecosystem: Engineered > Solid waste > Landfill > Unclassified | place... | reverse complement strand
GCAATCAAATAATCACAGCCATCACTGATCGCCGAAGTCATACCTAAATTATTACCGGCACAATAATTGCCATCGGTTCGGGGCAAAATAATCGCCTCGGGATAGGAAGCTTTTAAATAAGCCAGCGAAATTTCAGTCGAAGCATTATCAACCAGATAAACTTTAAAATCCGTATAAGTTTGCTGGCGCAAAGAATCACGGCAAGCGCTTAAATATTTATTGGCATATTCTTTATAATTTATCAGGACAATTCCGACTTTTAGCATATTATTTTCGAGAAAATAACGACATTAAAAATTTAAAGCTGGACCAAGAACCTTCAAGAATTGCGCTTTGCCAAGCGGGGTGCCACTTCTTAAAATATTTTAACATTGAATCTTTAAAATAACCTTGTTTGGTATTAATCGCCACTTGGCCGAAACTAGTGCCAATATAATCCAGACAATCAGCCGCCGGACTATACCAGACTTCCCCGCCAGCTTGATAAACCTGTTTGCAAAAATCAACCTCTTCAAACCAAATAAAATAACGTTCATCAAGCAAAGGTAATTCCTCGCGAGAAATTTCTTGCCAAACCCGTTTATTAATCATAAAAAAAGCCCCGCGAACCGAATCAACTTTGGCTTCATGGCAATAATCAAAATTCTTGCACAGATAATGATTTAAAACAAACGGCAAAAAATGTGGAATTTTCCAAATAACCATTAGCTGATCGAATAAATTAGGAAAACGTCTAATCTGAGATATCGCTTCACCCTTTTCGTTAACCAATCTAAAACCGGAAACGGTCGCTTGCTGATTATCCTTAGCCCAAGTTAAAGCCTTTATTAGAGTATCCGGATTAACCAACATATCCGGATTAAGCAGAAGAATATAATCACCTTTAGCCAATTTAATCGCTTGATTATTGGCTTTAGCAAAACCGTAATTTTCCGAATTAGCAATTAATTTAACTTGAGGAAATTCGGTCTTAATCATCTCAACCGTGCCATCGCCGGAGTTATTGTCGACTACATAAATTTCCTTAGAAAAATCGCCAATCGAAGCATCGAGTGCCGTTAAATTAGCCCGCAATTTTTCTTTGACTTTCCAAGAGACGATAATGATTGATAAATCCATATTACTTAGTTATCTTTATTAATTTTAACCGTTCACCGGCGCCATTTATGATTACCAATCTAGTTTTTAAAACACCGAGTTCCTTGGCTAAAAATTTTATCAATTCTAGATTAGCCTTCCCTTTTTCCGGGGCCGCTGCGACAGCAATCTTATAAGTGCCATCAGCCAGCAATTCCCTAAATTCGGTTTTAGAACTTCCGGGAATAACTTTAACAGCCAAATAGGCCTCTCCTTTATTAGCTAATTGTGTCTGAATATCTGACCACATATTAATGAGCAAACATTAAAACATTAGGAATATTGCGTCCTGGTCCTTCCATATACTCATCATTATAAAACAAAGCGGCGCTTGATCCACCATCGAGATTCAAAGCATAATCCATCTTGAGCTGTTTCATAATAGTAGCTAAATCATCAAGGGTAGCGCTCCTAGCAATCACTAAATAGACCACGCCGTGACCGCCAGTGCCATTATCTTGATAACCAAGAGCGTTACGCCAATATTTACCTTTAAGCTGGCCTGGATCAACCTCCCAGTCAATTAGAGCATTCATGCCTTCCTCAACTAATCGCGGTTTATTGCCAATGGCCGCTTGTAATTTAACCCCGTAAGTCTTTTCAAAATTAGCCACGCTCTTAAAATCATAAGAACTCTTAAAATAATAAAATTTATTATTAGTATCAAAGGCCATGACTGGACCAGTTGTCCAATATTTTAACTGATCCTCATTGATAAGAACTTTTTTCGGAGTATTATAAACCGGAAAAAAATAATAATTACGAACACCGCAACCGCTGCTGGAACAAAAATAAGTACCGTTAATGCCAGCAAAAGCTTGAGCCGGAAAAATATAATCAGCCAACGATTTAGCTTGGCAGTTTTTCTTACAATTCGCTACGTTAGCTGTATCGGTAATAATTTTAAGATTAGGATCGCTTAAATCAATTTTAATAACATCAATTAAAAAATCGCCACGATCAGTCTTAATTTTGGTATAAGAATAACTGCTGTATTTATCAATTGATTCAGTAAGGCTCGGCTTGTGAATAAGCGCCAATTCGGTCGGCGTTACCTTAACGGCTAATAACGGTAGATTCTTAAAAAAACTAGCGCTAGAGCTCAAATCATATTTTTTTAAATCAGTCGGATTAACATACCAAGCCGCCCCCTTTTTTTCAACCCGCAAAATAATCTTACCAGCTAACTTTTTAGCTAGCTTATTATCGCTTAAAGCACTCGTGTCGGCGGCCGCAATTTTTTTAAAATCAGCTTCGGTAATTCCTGCAAATTTATTTTTATAAAAAGCCAAAGTTGTTTTGTAATCACTAACCCGGGAACGGTTATAAGTCTTGGGGTTAACTAGCCATAACTGGCTAGGTTTATCAGTTCGATAAATTACCTGACCGGCAAATTTTTTAGAAGTCGCATTAGCCGCCAAACATGGTCCGGAAATAATAAATAATGAGACAATTATTAGAATATGCGTAATTTTTTTCATAAAATATTTGGTATTTATTTATCTCCAGTCTAGCTGGTTTTTACTTAAAAATCAATCAGGCTCAGATAACAAAATATGCCATATTAGTCAACTTTTAAAAAAATGTAAAATAGCCTATACTTAAGGCAAAATAATTCTTTATTAATTAAAAAATTAGCCCCAAAAAGCTAATTTTAATTTTATGAGCGAAGAAAAGAAAAAACGCCCTTCTTGGGATGAATATTTCAGCCATCTCGCTGATATAGTCGGCGAACGCGGCACCTGTGATCGCGGCTATTGCGGCGCGGTAGTAACTAAAGAAAAACGAATTGTTTCGACCGGTTATGCCGGTTCGCCTAGCGGCTGCGCTCACTGTGACGATATTGGACACGAAATGGACACCGTAACCGACGAAGACGGTGTTGTTAGCAAACACTGTATCAGAACGACTCATGCCGAACAGAATGCCATCTGCCAAGCGGCGCGCTTTGGTATTGCCCTTGAAGGCGGGACGATTTACGTTAAAATGGCTCCTTGCTATACCTGCGCCAAAATGATTATCAACGCCGGTATTAAAAGAGTGGTATGCAACCAAGACTATCATTCCTCTGTCAGAAGTAAAGAAATATTTAAAGAAGCGGGGGTAGAATTCGTCTTATTAAATAATAAGATGACTGAATATGATAATATGTAAAAAGTTGACTATTAAAGATTTTTATGGTAGTTTAATAGCAGTTTTTTAAAAATATAAACCAAAAAAATAGAAATTATGAAACAGTATTTAGATTTACTTGCAGACATTATGGCTAATGGTCATGATAAAAGCGATCGTACCGGTACCGGCACCCGCAGTGTTTTTGGGCGGCAAGCTCGCTTTGACCTGAGTCTGGGATTCCCCTTGCTGACAACAAAAAAATTATACCTTAAAGGTATTATTCATGAGTTATTATGGTTTCTTAAGGGGGATACCAATATTAAGTATTTGGTCGACAATAATGTCCATATCTGGGACGAATGGGCCAATAAAAATGGCGACTTGGGACATATTTATGGTTATCAGTGGCGCTCTTGGCCCACTCCGGATGGCGGCTATATCGATCAAATATCTGAGATTGTTAATACAATTAAAAACAATCCCGACTCTAGACGATTGGTTATTTCCGCTTGGAATGTCGCTGATATCGGAAAAATGGCCCTGCCTCCTTGCCATTGCTTGTTTCAATTTTATGTGGCTGAGGGTAAACTATCCTGCCAATTGTATCAAAGGAGTTGTGATGCTTTTTTAGGAGTACCTTTTAATATTGCCTCTTATGCCCTATTAACAATGATGGTGGCTCAAGTTTGCGGTTTAAAACCGGGTGAATTTGTTCATACCTATGGTGATTTACACATTTACAACAATCACTTTGAACAAGTTAAAGAACAATTGTCTCGTACCCCAAGACCTTTACCGATTATGAAAATTAATCCAAAAGTGAAATACATTTTCGGATTCAAGTATGAAGATTTTGAGCTTATCGGGTATGATCCATATCCGGCAATTAAGGCGCCGATTTCTGTTTAAAAAAAATTAAGCCTGATTCTAGCAATAGAGTCGGGCTTTTCTTATATTAATCTTATGATACCAGTTACTCTCATGATGGCCGTCTCCGCTGATGGCAAGATTGCTAAAGATAAAAACCAATTAGCTAATTGGACCAGCCCGGAAGATAAAAAATTATTCGTCGCCGAATCAAAAAAACACGGCGTTGTTTTAATGGGCGAAAACACCTTTAATACTTTCCCTGCCCCATTACCAAATCGCTTAAACGTGGTCTTTTCCGAAAATCCTAAACCGGATTATGATAATGTAAAATACGTGACCGGCAAATCAGAGAAAATTTTAGAAGAATTAGAACAACTGGGCTATAAATCAGCGCTACTGGGTGGTGGCTGTTTTCTTAATTCCCTATTTTTAAAAAATAAGTTAATATCAGAAATGGTCTTAACTATTGAACCGGTTATTTTTGGACAAGGCTTATCTTTGTTCGACTCCGAAACCGTAGCTAAATTAGAACTAAAGACTTTAGAAAAATTAAATGATAATACTTTTGCAGCCCGATACACTGTAAAATATCCCAAATAGCATGTCTAAAATGATTCTCGGTTTTACCGGACCGATTGCCAGCGGCAAAGAAGTAGCCAAAAAATATCTGGAAAACAAATACGGAGCAGATAGCTTTAAGTTTTCCAACATCCTACGGCATATTTTAAATTATCTAGATATCAATCAAAACCGAGATAATTTAATAGCGCTATCAACTTTCTTAAGACAGCAATATGGTGAAGATATTTTAGCTAAAGCAATTGCTAAAGAAGTTAAAGGAGCAACCAATGATATTATAATAGTTGATGGCATCAGGCGTCTGATGGATATCAAATATTTAGAGAAGATTCCTGGATTTACTTTAATTGCTATCGACGCTAAACCGGAAGTCCGTTATAATCGTTCCGTGAGCCGCAACGAAAATCCCGGCGATGCTAATAAAAGTTACGCTACTTTCCTAAGCGATCATCAAAAAGAAACAGAAACATCTATCCCGGCAGTCATGGCTAAAGCCAAATATCAGCTAGATAATAACAGTGATTTAAAGACTCTTTATCTCGAAATTGACAAAATAATGGAGAAGATACAAAATAATTAAACTCTTACTTAAATTTAAAATGAGTGATAGAATAAAGACTTTTTGAACTCATTCTAATAAGTTTCATGTCTCAATATTTAGGAAAATTTATTGTTATCGACGGCACTGACGGGTCAGGAAAGACCACGCAATTTAACCTGCTAATCGATCGATTGAAAGCAGCCGGTTTCGCGGTTGAGATTGCTGATTTTCCTCAATATAATACCAAATCAGCTGGCCTGGTTGAAGAATATTTATCAGGAAAATATGGCAATGCCGATGAAGTAACCCCTTATCAATCATCAATCTTTTACGCCATTGACCGCTTTGATGCCAGTTTTAAAATCAGACAATGGCTTAAAGACGGTAAAATAGTCGTGGCTAATCGTTATGTCTCCGCCAATATGGGCCACCAAGGCGGCAAAATTGCTAACCCGCTTGAACGCAAAGTCTTTTTTAACTGGCTTTATGAATTAGAATACAAACTTTTAAATATTCCTAAACCTGATTTATCATTAATCCTTCATGTCGAGGCGGAAATTTCCCAAAAACTGGCCGCCAATCGGCATCGTGAGGACTGGGTCGGTAAGACCAGGGATATTCATGAAGAAAATATTGATCACTTAAAAAAAGCCGAAGCCATATATTTAGAAATCGCTCAAACTTTTCCTGATTTTAAATTGATAAAATGTACTCGTGAAGGAGAAATTATCGACCGTGAAGAAATCAGCGATTTAGTTTGGATTTACGTTAATCAACTACTGGGCGGTAAAAATAATAAAACCGCGAGCGGCTTTAGATCAATTTCAGAAATAATCAGCAATAACAAACAAATAATCGATAATAAAGATTTATTATTTAAAAAAGAAACTACTCCTAATTACCAACCGGAAGTGTTATTTGAGACAACTACCCAATATGATACCCCTGTGCCAGCAACAAACAGCATCAAAGTAGAAAAAATTGACCCCGAAGCTAAATTACCAACCAGGGCCCATGCCGGTGACGCTGGTTTAGATTTATACGCTAACGATTACTATTCTATTGCCCCTTATGGTCAAGATTTAATTGCGACTGGTATTAAAATCGCGATCCCTAATGGTTATGTTGGTTTAATTTGGGATAAGAGTGGTTTAGCTAGCCAAGGTTTTAAAACGATGGGTGGAGTAATTGACGCCGGCTATCGCGGCGAAATCAAAGTAGTCTTTAAAAACTTAAGCGAAGATATTTACAATATTATTCCGGGACAAAAAATCGCCCAGCTGTTAATTCAAAAGGTTGAAACCCCGGAAATTAGTGAAGAACCGGTTGATGACGAAACTGACCGGCAAGAAAACGGTTTCGGCAGCAGCGGCCAATTCTAAAAAGCTATTTTAAAAAATAGCTTTTTATAAATAGCTTAATTTTAAAAATAAAACTTCCCTTACCGGCGATTTTGCTATAAAATCAAATTATATGAAATACGATACTATCATCGGCCTAGAAATCCACGCCGAAATCAAAACCAAAAGCAAGATGTTCTGCTCTTGTGATAATGATGCTACCGACAAGGCACCTAATACCGCCGTCTGCCCGATTTGTCTGGGTCACCCGGGAACTTTACCGGTTCCTAATAAACGAGCGATAAAACTGGTAATTTTGGCTGGATTAGCGACTCATTGCACTATCAACCGCGTTTCCAAATTCGACCGTAAAAATTACTTTTATCCCGATTTACCTAAAGGTTATCAGATCTCCCAATATGACTTACCACTCTGCTATGGCGGTTATCTAGAAATTGACGGCAATAAAGTATTAATTACGAGAATCCATATCGAAGAAGATACTGGAAAATCAACCCATCCTAAGGGTTGTGACTTCAGTTTATTAGATTTTAACCGCGCTGGTACCCCCTTGCTTGAAATGGTGACAGAACCGGTAATCAAAGGCGCGGAAGAAGCTAAAAAATTCTGCCAAAAATTCCAACAAACTTTAAGATATTTAAATATATCCGACGCTGATATGGAAAAAGGCGAAATGCGCTGTGAAGCCAATGTCAGTGTTCAGGAAGAAGGTAAATGGGAATATAAAAATGGCCAAATAATCGGCTTGAATGGCTATAAATTAAATCCAAAAGTAGAAGTGAAAAATATCAATTCTTTCCGCTCAGTCGAAAAAGCCATTAAATTTGAAGTTACTAGACAGACTGAGGCCTTAGAAAAAGGCGAAGCCATTCTAGCTGAAACCAGAGGCTGGAGCGACAGTAAAAATATTACCAAAAGCCAACGTATTAAAGAAACAGCCGCCGATTACCGCTATTTTCCCGAACCAGATATTCCACCACTCAATATTAGTGATGACCTGATTGCCGATATCGAAGAAGAAATCGGTGAAATGCCGGCTGCTAAAACTGAGCGATTTGTTGAACAATACGGCTTAAAAAAAGATTTGGCTGAAGTAATCACTGATGACAAAGAATTGGCTAATTGGACCGAACAGGTAATTTCTGAACTTGGCGCTTGCATTAAATCACAAGGTGATTCTTATGAACGTCAAGACAAAAAATTAGCCGCCATTGCCGTTAACTGGATTACTAGTGAATTACTTAAACACTTAAAAATAGACCATCGTGATATTGGCGACTTATCTATCACTCCCGCCGAATTTGCTAAATTAATCTGCTTAATCTATCAAGGAAAGATAAATTCGACTGCCGGACAAACTATTTTAGATAGAATGTATAACAAAGGCGGTGACCCTGAAGAAATTTTAAAAAAATTAGGACTGGAACAGGTTGATGATAAAGAAGCTTTAAGTGAAATAATTAAAAATGTAATCAAAAATAATCCGAGTCAGGCAGCCGAATATAAAGCCGGCAAAACTCCGCTTATTCAATTCTTTATCGGTAAAACCATGGCTGAGACTAAAGGCAAAGCTAATCCAGAAGTCGTTAGAGAATTACTGGGAAAATTATTACTTGAATAAAATAAAATCAAAACTTATCAAAAAAGATTGCCTCGCTTGAGGCAATCTTTTTTATTTTAACCAATCTTTTACTAAATGTTCCGCGGCCGTCAAATCGGTCACCCAATTAATAATCCGGCCCTGTTTTTCCCAACGTTTAAACCAAGTTTTTTGACGCTTAGCAAAGCGATAAGTGGCTAAGCCTAAACGTTCGATCATTTCATCATAATCAAGTTTGTCTTGTAAATACCAAGCAATATGGCGATATTCTAAACCAAAAGAATTTAGCCGAGCCCAAGAGACACCTTCATTATTTAAACGCTCAACTTCACCAACCATATCTTCATTATTTAAACGATCAACAATTCGTTTCATAATCCGGGCTCGCATTTCTTCATCATCTTGTTGCAAACCTAATAATAAGAAATCGTAAGGTACTGGTTTTTTGGTTTCCTTAGGAACGGCTCCGGTTTCCATAATTTCGAGATAACGGACTAAGCGGCGAGGATTATTTTTGTCACTATTATTTAGATTATGAGCAAATTCCGGCTGACGGCGCTCCAATAAATCATATAATTCAGCCTGAGATAAGGCTTCCAGTTCCTGCCGCCGTTTAGTTTCTGGCGCCCGGTCAACTAATTGATAGCCATCAATAATCGCCTGTAAATAAAGACCAGTGCCGCCGACAATAATTGGTAAATGGCCGCGAGCTAAAATTTTAGCAATCGCCTCACCGGCTAATTTTTGATATTTGGCCAAATTAAAATCATCATTCGGATTAACGACATCAATCAAATGATAAGGAATTTTTTTTCCTTTAACCACATACTCTTTTAAATCCTTACCGGTACCAATATCCATACCGCGATAAACCTGTCGGCTGTCGGCGGAAATGATTTCTCCTTTAAATTCATGAGCTAATTTGACGGCCAAAGAAGTCTTTCCGGAGGCGGTTGGACCGAGAATAACTAAAATCTGCTGTTTATCTTTTTTTATCATCATATTATTTATTCAACAGCGATAAACTTCCCTTCTAAACCAAAGGTTAGCGCTTTATCAATTTTAACTTTTACAAACTGGCCGATTAATTCTTGAAGCGGCTTATCGGCTGTAAATAAAACAGTTTTATAACTTGAGGTTTTTCCGTAAAACTTACCATGAGCATTAACACCATCAACCAAAACTTCAACTTCCTGATTTAAATATTTTTGGTCTGCCGCTAAACTGGTTTCGGCTAAAATCGCCGTCAATATTTTTTCGCGCCGTTCTTTTTCTTCATGAGAAACATCATCCGCCATTTTCCAAGAAACCGTTCCCGGACGCGGACTGTATTGGGCGGTATAAGCCATTTCAAATTTAATTTCTTTAAACAATTTAACCGTATTTTGAAATTGGGCTTCAGTTTCTCCCGGAAAACCAACAATAGCATCAGTCGTAATCGCGATTCCTGGCCTAGCTAACCGAACCTTAGTAATTAGCTCCCGATAATGAGCCGAATTATATTTACGATTCATCGCTTCAAGAATTTCATCATCACCTGATTGGACCGCTAAATGTAAATGATTAGCAATCTTATCAGATGACCCGATAATCCTGATTAATTCATCACTCATATCCTTAGGATGACTGGAAGAAAAACGCAGCCAAAAATGGCCGGGGATATTTACTAACTCGCTAAGTAATTTAGGAAAATCGTAATCACCACTATGGTAGCTATTAACATTTTGGGCAATCAACACTATTTCTTTATATCCTTTAGCCACCAAGCTTTTTATTTCCGAAATTATTTTGCCGGCCTGGCGATAAACTTCCCGACCACGGGCGTAAGGCACAACGCAATAGGAACAAAAATTATTACAGCCATTACCAATTGGCACATAGGCCGTATAATCGCTTTGATATTGAGGGGTAATAGCCAAATATTTTTCACCGCTAAGTTCCCTGACCTCATCAAAACTAAGCACGGTTTCCGGTTTCGAACGTTTTAAGAGCTCTAAAATATTAGGTAATTCATTAATCGGCATAAACAAGTCAACTTTACCGACCAAACGGCGCATTACATCTTTACGTTTGGCTAGACAACCAGTAACAACAATTACGGCGGCGGTATTTTCTTTTCTGATACGATTTATCAAACCATAGACCCGATCTTCGGCTGATTGGCGGACCCCACAAGTCGTCAAGATTATTAAATCCGCCTGCTCCCAGCTATCTTGAGACTGATAGCCTTTGTCTATTAAAAAAGCCGCAATTCGTTCACTGTCAGCTTTATTCATCTGGCAACCAATGGTAATTAAATGGAAATATTTATTAGTCATGTTATTTTTTAAGTTTAGTTATCTGATAAAGCGCAAAACCATTACCCGTTTCTTTAATGAGCTTCATCTGCAAACCATTCTTAGCTAAACGACCATTGTTAAGATAAGCGGCGGTTTCTGGCGTATATTTAAAATTAAAATAGTAAAAAGGATAATGCTCTAATAATTTATTAATGTAAGGATAATAAGCTTCCTCAGCAATCCGTCCCATTATAACCTGTCGTTCCGGAAATAATATCTTATCATGATACTCGGTCATAATAATCGATCGCGGCGGCGTCAGCGAAAAAACCAAATTGCCTAATTGTTTATTGTTATTGGTATTATAATACAAATTTATCAAACCTTCCTCCGAACCAAATAATAAAAAATTGATTGAGGAACTAGCAATTAGCAAAACGATGACAGTCGCACCGCCCGCCACTAAGGCTTTATAATAATTTCTTTTTCGGAAGATTAAAAATAACATGCGCAAGCCAAATTCAATCGCCAGCGCTACCAGCGGTAAAGCCATTAAATACATCGGTAGCCAATACCGCGTATAAGAGTTGCCGATAGTATAGCGGCTAGCATCAGGATTATCAGTAAATCGCCAAGAACCATAATACAAGACTAAAATTGCGGATAAAGTTAACCAGATTAGCAAATAGGCTAAATATTTCTTCTTTGGTTTAGAAAAATTAAAGGCCGCTAAAACCGCTAAACCAAAACCGGACAACCAAATTAACCAAGGAAACATCTGGATAACATAGTGGAGAAACATGTGCCACGATTGCTTAGGATCAAAACCAAAATAAAAAATGGTATGAAAAATACTGTTAAAAAGCTGATGATAAATTGAGGTTGAAGTAGCAGCCACAGTAGCCACTGGCGCCGACACCGTATGTTTAACTAAGTCGGTGCTAGCTTTGGTAATCGTAATAATCGACTGGTTCATTTGTCCATAGCCGCCATAAAAAGGTGATTGATAAAGAATCAGATTAAAATATAAAGCCGGCAACAAACCAAGAATAAGTCCGCTAATAAAAATTATAATTCGCGACAGACCAAAACGTCGACCATAAAACAGCAAAATAATAAGCAAAACCGGCGCGAGCCACAAAAGTTCTGATGTTCTAGTAATCACAGCCAAACCGACGAATAAACCGGACAAAAAAATAAAAAACCAGCCCCACCGGACATTTCGCGGTAATTGCCAGCTCTTAAATTTTAATTTTTTAACATACGAATAAGAGTGGTCAAGCGTCACCGT
>Ga0172381_10006407_pt1 | contig 11776 bp, 13 predicted proteins | sample Leawel6488metaG_FD_119754 | JGI IMG/M metagenome (GOLD analysis project Ga0172381, IMG submission 119754) | Leachate microbial communities from a municipal landfill in Southern Ontario, Canada - Leachate well 64-88 metaG | ecosystem: Engineered > Solid waste > Landfill > Unclassified | place... | reverse complement strand
CGCTTTCGCCGAACGTGTTCCAAAATACTATCGTCCCCGTCAAGGTGAACGAGTTCACGGACGCGGATTACGTGTACTTCGTGTGCGCGTCCGCGGGCACAAAACCCTGGGTGTTGCAGGACGGCGGAGCTCCCGAAGAGATCATCTACGACAAGACTTCGGACCATTACCGAGACACGCTCAAGGTGGGGATCAAGTACGTGCTGACGCAGGGCGTGGCTGGGTGTTTGCCGCACGCCATTCTGCGTGTCGATCTCAAGTCCACGAGCCGCTAATGGCCTACTGCGATCTCGCCGATCTCTTCGCGTACGGATTGCCCCGAGGGGCACTCCGTAACGCGGGGCGTTTGGTGGGGTCGGTCGATGTGGTCACGAACACGATCGAGCTCGACGTGCACGGGTTGGCGTCGGGCTCGCCTTTCTCCTTGCGTGCCGAGGCTGGCGGGTTACTCCCTTCCCCGCTGGTCTCCGGCACTCTCTATTACGCGGTGCCAGTGAGTGAGGCGCGCTTCAGTGTTGCGGCTACAGCTGGTGGGGGGGCTATCGATCTGACGACTACTGGGTCGCGCGTAGTGATGGTCGCCGATCTGCCGGAGGCCGCGGTGCGCGAGTGGGCGTCCCGACTAGTGGACGACATGTTGTCGGGACACGTGGTGCCCCTAGTTGCACCGTATCCGGAAATCGTGCGGATGACCACAGCGGAGCTATCCGCGGGGCGGCTGCTGGCGCTCGCCGGATTGCAGTCCAAATCCCTCGCCGAGATCACGGACGCGGCTCACTTGCGCCTGGCGCGATGGTCCCGGGGCGCGCTCGTGCGCGGCGCGAACGCCCCGCAGTCTGCCGCTCTCGCTGTGAGTGCTACGTCCGCCTACCGCGACCCGAGGGGGTGGCGTGATTTTGGGGGGCTGTGATGGCTGTCGGATATCGACAGATCAAAAGTTGGACTCGCCCGAGATCCGCAGGTTTTTTCGGGAAATCGCGAGGCAACGGATCGATCGCCGGACTGCGCGCGGAGCTCGCTGACTTGCCCCTATCATTAGCACACGAGGTTGCTTTCCGCGCGGCTCCCGTGCTAACGACCGCCGCGGCTGCGTCGTTCGACGCGGGTCGCACTGTGTATGGCGACGCGCGTAATCAGGGGGTCAAAGGCGGGGCGCTGACTCTCGTGCGCTCGGGGGACACCCGACGCACGGTGAAATTCGTGAGCAACGGACGGATCGTGCGGTGCGTGCTCGGGACGCCGTACGCCAAGTACTTGATCGGACGGTACGGAATCCTACCCAACGGCAACGCTGCCATGCCGCACGCATGGCGCACGTCACTCGACGGAATCGTGGCGGGCATCCAGGGGGGCGCATGATCTACCAGCTCGCCCTCGATCTAGCGGCGCGACTGCAAGCCCGTAAATTCCCTGTGTCCGTGCACTATGGTCCGGAGCGTGTATCTCGGCAGGGGTGTGACTCGATGCGAATCCGTATTGCGCGTGACACGAGCTCGGGCGATCGTGTGGCACCGGTGCTGAGCCAGCACCGAAATCCCAAGAGCACGCACGTGCGTGTGTTGGGAGTGGTCGCGATGTTCGAAGTTTCGTCCGCGGTGGCAGGCGCGCGGATCAACGAACACGAACACGAGTGCGACGCCCTCGTGGATGCGTGTCTCGTGGAGTTGTTCGCGTGGGGCGAGGAGTCTATGGCGGGTGTGATCCCCGTGGTCGAGGCGCGGTACCTGTCCGCAGAGGAGCGCGCGCCCGGCGCGGAGACGCTCCCCGGCGTGGTGTACGTGTTACGATTTGGCGTTCCTCGCGGAGTGTTCGTCCGCGATTATGAGGGCACTGCGCGGGCCGAGGCCGGCTCGTACGATGCCGTATGTTCCACCCGTGTAGCGATACGCGGCGGATCGTATGAGGTGATTGACTAATGGCTACTCTTCCACAGGCATCCACTACGGTATCCGATACAGCCGGCGCACTCGCGAGGGGGACAGAGGTGCTGTGCCTGTGGTCCCCCGTCGCTACCAGCGATGATTATGTGCCGCGGCTGTACGGTAGCGCCGCGGCTATATACACGCAGTATGGGTACTGTGAGGGCGTAGAGTATGCGGCTCTGCATTTCGCCCGCACGGGCAAGCCCATCTTGTTCCAGGGGCTGCCCATCGCGACCCCGGGTGCTATCGGTCGCGTCGACACCACGGACGTCACGGCGGGGGGCACCGCGGCAGTTTCGGCCGTTGGCGCAAGCACCCTCAACGAGCATGACGGCGCGGTGGAAATCATCACGGGCGGCGTAGTTGGCACCGCCCAGATCGTGCTCGCCCTGAGTCTCGATGGCGGACGGTCCTACCGTCGCGTCCGTCTAGGCACGGCCGCGTCGTACACGATTCCGTATGAAAATGTGCTGCTCACGTTCACCGGCACCCTGGTTGCAGGTGACACGTTCACGTGGCATTCGTCCGCGCCGCGATCAGACGCTTCTGGTTGGGCCCTCGCACGCTCCGCGCTCGCGGCCCAAATGAAGGCCTTTCGTTCGATTCTCGTGTGTGGCGATCTGGTCAACGACACAGAGGCCAGCGCCCTGTTGACGCACCTAAACGCATACAAGACCGAGAATGAACGCGCCATTTTCGCGCGTGCCAACGTCCTCGACCGCACCCCACTGGCCTCACTTAGCACGGCCGTGCACACCAAAAACGGGTCGGATACGGTTACGTTCGACGATGAGATCGCCATATCATGCACGATCACACGTGCGGGGGGGTCGTGGATCACGGACGGATTCGCGGTGGGCGACGTCGTGACCACTAGCAGCGCCACGAACCCTGGGCCGTACACGGTCACGGGCGTTAGCACACTCGTCCTGTCGTTCGCCGCGGGCGTGCTCGGGGCAGACGAGGGCCCGTCGTCTACGATCACGATCACCGGAGCGACGGGTCTCGCTTTCGTCGCTTCGACGGACGTTGTGACTCGGTCTAGTGGATCGTGGATCGCGGACGGTTTCCGCGAGGGTGACGTCGTGACTGTCGCGGGCGCAACTAGCGCTGGTACGTACACCGTGGCCGCGGTGAGCGCGCTCGGTCTCGATCTCGGCGCAGGCCTCTCGGACGAGGTCGTGGCCGCTGGTACGTGCACGATCGTGGCCGGGCAAAGCAAGGCGGTGTGGATGGCCGCACAGGACGCAGAGTTCGCTCCGATTGACGGGGAGCACCGCCTGTCGCTAGGCGCCGGACGCGGACGCACTACCTCGCCGCTCACGTCGTGGTATTTCCGTCGTCCTGTCAGCTGGGCCGCCACACTGCGTGAGTATCAGCACGATCTGCAGATCGCTACGTGGCGAAAGAGCGATGGTCCCACAGGGTTCGATCTCAACGACGCGGACGGGAATCTAGAGGAGTGGGACGATAGGGCGGACGGCGCGGCTGCTTGTGCCGCGCGCTTCACTTCGTTCCGCACGTGGGCGAACGGCCCGGCTGGCGCGTTCATCGCGCAGTCACTCACTCGCGCGTCGGACTCGTCTTTGCTTTCACATACACACCATACCGCGGTAGTTAATCTCGCGGAAAACTTGGTGCAACTCAATACAGAAGACGCCGCGATCGGCGTGAATCTCATACTAGAGGACGACGGAACGGCAACGTCGGCGTCTCTCTCTCTGATTGAGGACCGCGTGAACAAGGCACTACAGCTCTCGCTGTTGGCGCCGGGACGCGAGGGTCCGCGCGCCTCGAAGGCTAAGTGGGTATCCGATCCGACCGTAGTGTTCAACATCCCGGAGCCTGTGATGCTAGGCACGTTGACTCTCGAGCTCAACGGCACCGTTCACTCGGTTGCTACCACCATTCGCGTCGTGTCCGGAGGACAGTAACATGGTTGCAAATAATGATTACCCTACGTTCAACGGGGTCGCCCCGTCATGGGCGGATGCGACGATCACTCTCTCGCCAGACGGCGCGCCTTTGCTCGAGAGCCTTGACATCAAGGCCATCAGCACCAATTCGAGCGTCGAGGTCGGGTCGCAGAAATCCGGCGGGCGCGTCATGAAACGCACGGCAGGCGACCTGTCGAACGAGGCGAGTATCACGCTGTATCGTAGTGGATACCAGAAGCTGTTGCGCGGACTCATGGCGGTTGCTCCGTCGCGTGGCGACGTGAAGCTGATCCGCTACGTGCACTTCAATATCGCGTATCAGTACACCCCGATGTTTGACGTAGAGGTCTACGAGCGCCGCGTCAAGGGGTGTTTCGTTTCCGGCAGCGCGGTGAACGGCGCGGAGGGAACAGATCCGTCCGAGGTCGAGGTGCCGTTGAGTATCCTAGAGATCTGCGACGTCATTGACGGCGTCGAGGTGTCACTGCTGTAACACCGTAGAAGGGACACACACACATGGAAAATCGGGCAGAAATAGAAGCACGGCGTGCTGAGCGCAAGGCGGATCTCGCGGCGAAACGCGAGGTGCAAGAGCTGATAGATCTGCAGGCCGTGGACGCACTCGAGTGCGAGTACGGTGACGCAGGGGTGTCGATCATCAAGGTGCCATACGCGCCCGGTCGCGTAACGTGCGCGGTCGTGCGCACGCCGAAGGGCGTCGAGATCAAGCGGTACCAAGACCGCATGCGGCCACGCGGCGCGGATCGTGAGGGCGGCGACACCGTCAAATCGGCGGTGGAGATCGGTATGCGGTGTGTCATATATCCCACGGGCGAGGATTTGAGTGCCCTAGTCGAGGCGCTCCCCGGGCTGCCAACACAGTTCGGCGTGGAGGCGCTGCAACTCAGCAATGGCAGGGCGGCGGATGAGGGAAAAGAATAGCCGCGGCGAGTAGCTCTATGTTCAATCACCCCGGACTATATGCAGAGGGTCTCCTCTCGTGGGCACGGGGTGACGAGGATATCGAAGCGCAAGCCGCGGCCTATAGAGTTGCACATACGCTGCTGTTGATCGAGCGCACGCTCGCGGCCAAGGGCTATCATGGGTGACGCGGCACAGTACCTGATTGACGTTGCCGCGCAAGCGGTAGGCGTCGACACGACTGTCGCGCAACTAGACGCGCTCGCCAAGAAATTGACCGGCGTAGGCAAGGATTCGGTCGCGTTCCAGGACGCCCTATCGCGCGTTACGTCACAGCTGGGAGTGGCGCGAGAAGAGAGTTCGTCTGCGTTTAGCGCCCTCTCGGAAGGCACGTCCGCGTACGCCAAGCTCGAGCGCGCTGCGGCGCAAACCGCGAAAGCCGCGGAGAGGGCTGCACTCAAAAACGCGGGAGTCGTCCCTCCCGATCTGCAAGCGACGGCTAGTGCGGCCGCTTCGGCGCTCGCGTCACAGGCGGCCGTAATGGTCGGCCTCGAGGCAAAATCAAAGGCCGCGGCCGCGGCGGAGAAGCAACTCATAGATTCGTTGGAGGGCGTCAAGAGACTCGGCGGCCACGTCAACAAGACCATGGCGCAAAGTTCGGAGCAAATGTCGAAACTGCAGTCCGGGCTGTCGATGGTCGGTGGTCCCGTGGGTCGCCTTGGACAGCAGGTGCTTGGTCCGGTGAAGGGATTCTCGGAGCTGCGCTCGGTCTTAGGTACGTCGCGCGCGGCCATGCTTGTGACAGTCGTCGGCGTGGGGCTGCTGATCGTAGCGGTCGCCGCCCTTGCGGTCGCAGTCGTGGCGGGCGCCGTCGCTGTCGCGGGTTTCGCGGTGTCGCTCGCGAACACTCGACGTGCGGCAGGGCTAGCGCAAGAGGCGTTCGCCGCAATGAATCCGGAGCTGGCCGCGCTTGATTTCACGGGGCTTACGCGCGATACGGGTGTCGCGTCGGAGAGGCTGCGCGCACTTGCGAAATCACTCACGGCGGCGAAGGTCGCGGCCGTGGACATGCCTGTCGCGTTGCGGGCGGCTGCGCTCGCCGAGGCCGCACTCGGACAGGGCGGCGCGGATGAATTCATTGCGTCGATGCGTGAGGGTAAGCTGTCCGTCCAGGAGTTCGCAAACACGACGGAGGCAAAGCTCGGCGGAATCGTTGGACGACAGATGCTCGGGCTCGAAGCGCAGGGCGCGCGTTTCAGATCGAACATCAGCGATCTGTTCGGGGGCCTCAATATCGATCCGGTGTTGAACGCAATGCAGTTGCTCATCGGCCTGTTCGACCGAACTACGGAGGGCGGCCGTGCAATGCAGATGCTGTTTGAGACGGTGTTTCAACCGTTGATTGATCAAGCGGAACGCGCCGCACAGGTGGTCGTCGGTTTTGCGCTTGGGTTCTTGATCGGTCTAACGAAGGTCTACATTGCGTTGAAGCCTGCAATCAAGGCGATCGGGGAGTTCTTTGGCTTCGAGGACACGTCGCTTACCGACGTGTGCAAACTCGCCGCGAAAGCGGGCGAGTTCATGGCTAAGATTTTCGTTGGGGTTGCCGTTGTCGTCGGTGCGTTGGCCCTTGTGATCGGTGGAGTGACGGCCGCGATTTTCGCGCTGAGTGTCGGTATCATCAAGGGTATCACCCGGTTGATCACGGCTCGTGAGTCCGTGACTGAGTTCTCGGGCGTGCTCGCGAACGCTATCGGCGAAGGCGTCACGGCCGCGATCGCGTGGCTTGGGTCACTCCCAGGCAAGGCGCTGGACGCGATCGCATCGGTCGGTGGCGCGTTCGCGGGTCTGCCGGGACGGATCGCCAGTGTGATTGCGAGTGTGGTCGCGTACTTCTCTGGAGTGAATTGGGGCGACCTTGGGGCAAGCATACTGCGAGGGCTCGCGGCGGGTATCACAGGTGCGACTGGCATTGTCGTGACCGCCGTCAAAAATGCGATCGGCGGGGCGATATCCGCGGCCAAATCGCTTCTCGGGATCCATTCGCCGTCACGCGTGTTCGCGGGGCTTGGTGAGAACACAGGCGAGGGTTTCGTTGGCGGCGTCGAGGGAATGACGGGTGAGGCACAACGCGCGACAGAGGGGCTCGTGGCGCCCCCTGTCACGACTCCGCTTGCGCTGCAAGCGCGTGAGTCGGGCGCCAACGACGTGCCGCGGTTCGCGTCTGCGGTGACCGCGCCCGCGCCCGCGCCCGCGCCCGCGTCGACGGGCGTGTCCGTCAGCATGGCGGGCGCGACATTCAATTTCAGCGGCATCAAGGATGCCGAAGACGCGGTCTCTCGGTTCGGTGAGTGGTTGACTCGCGCGCTTGAGGGTGACGCCGCTGCTCTCGGAGGGGCCACATCGTGACCGACGACGTCCTATACTCGGGGCTTGTGATGCCGGGAACCAACCCGGAGTTGTTCGCGGCGATACTGTTGGGTGATGCGTGGTCACCCGGCGTGGTGACGTTATCGGGGCACAATCGCGAGGAAAATTGGGACATCCAAAGCGCGAAGGGAGCCGAGGGATCGTCGACGAAACTCAACGGGCGCCCCGTCGGTCAATTCCAGGCCTCCTTTTTTCTGGCTGATCAGGACGACGTCTATGCGTGGCACGATTTTCAACGTTTGATCGAGAGCACGACAAGCGGTCCCACGCCCTTTGCGCTGCCTATATTCCATCCCGATCTCGCGGCGAACGGATTCATCGACGTCACGAACGGGGGAGTCGGAGGTCTCGTCTGGGACGCGCAGGGTGGCGCGACCGTGCAGGTAAAATTCCTCGAGTACCGTCCGCCCCATCCCAAGCCCTCGAAAAAAGCAACGCCGAAAGCGACGGCGGGGACGGCGCGCGTGTCCGACGAAAATGGCTACGGCACGAGGGAGAAACCCGATCCGAACGAGGATGCGAAGCGCGAACTCGCTGCGCTGGTCGAGGAGGCCCAGACGCCATGATCACTCTCGACGGTGTTGCGTCTTCGCGCGGGCGCGTACAGATCCCAGCGTGGGGTTCGTGGTGGGCGGACGTCGATCTCGTGGACGACGTTGCGTTGTCTGGCGCGGTCACTCTTGCCGCGGCGGGCGTGCCGCTTGTTGGCGCAGTCGTCTCGGGCGGCCCGTCCCATGGCCGCTCTGCGTATCGCATCGTGGGGGGCGCCGGCGGCTGGGGCCAGACGCTCCCGGCGCGTGGGTACGTAGACGACGCCGGCGTGCTGGTCGCGACGGTGCTCGCCGATCTCGCCAGGGAGACGGGTGAGTCCGTATTGGGGGCGTCGCTCACGGCGCGGCTGGGACCGCACTACGCCCGTGCGGCGGGACCCGCGTACGTTACGCTGGCCTCGCTCGCCCCGCGGGCGTGGTACGTAGACGCGGCTGGGGTGACGCAGCTTGGCGCGCGTGCGGTCACGACGTACGCGGGTGATGCCCCGCGCGTTCGTGTCGACGCAGCTGGGCAGATCGTGGAGCTCGCCGTAGAAGAGGAGGCGCTGGACGCGCTAGTGCCTGGTGTCGTGGTGGACGGTGCGGAGCCCGCGACGGACGTTGAGTGGACGTGGGAGGGGGCTAGTCTCGTGGCGCGTGTGTGGTCGGGCGTGCGCCCGTCACGACGACTAGATGCGTGGCAGCGCATCTACGACGCGCTGGACGCACGCCGCGCGTATCGCGGCGTGTATGAGTACCGCGTCATCACACAGACGGGAGACGCACTCAATCTACAGCCGGTGCGCGTCGCATCGGGGCTGCCGGATCTAGTCCGCGTTCCGTGGCGCCCTGGCGTACCAGGAGTCCGTGCGAACGTGACACTGGGTGAGCTAGTGGTGGTCGCGTTTCTTGACGCCGATCCCTCTCGCCCTGTGGTGATCGCGCACGAGGCCCCCGGCGCGCCCGGGTGGGCGCCGGCGCTTCTCGAGATCGGCGATACGGGCGGGGAGTTCGCCGCGCTCGCGGGCAAGGTCGACACGAATTTCGCGGCGCTGTATGCGTTGTTTTCGAATTGGACGCCCGCCCCGAACGACGGCGGGGCGGCGTTGAAACTCGCGTGGACTACCTGGCTCGCGGGTCCCCCCACGCACACGGCGTTTGACGCGGTGGGCTCGTTGCGTGTGAAGGTGGGGCTATGACGTCTGGATACGGTCGCGATGCATGGGGGCTGGACTCGGTCAGCACGACACGTTTCGCCAGCGGTCGCACTCTTGTGGCGCAGGCTCTCTACAGGAGATTCACCACGACGCGTGGGACGAAAAGGCGCGCCGGATCGCCTACGTCCTACGGCTACGATATCGCCGGGCTTGTGGGCGCAGTCGGGTACGATCGGGCGCTCGCGATCCTTCCGATTGCCCTGCGCGCCGAGGCGTGCAAGGACGACCGCGTGCAAGATGCTACGGCCGTGATTAAGCGCTCGAACAACGGGGATGGCACCGTGTCACTGATTGTGGCGCTGGACGTGTTACTCGTGAATGAGCGCGAAACGTTCGCCTTGACGTTGGCCGTCGCGGGCGGCACGACCTCGCTTGTGGGTGCACTACCATGACCGTAGATATTTGGGATTTGATCGAGACACAGACGCAAGCCGAGATCTACGCGGACGCGCTTGACCGCGCGACGACCGCGGACCTGCCTGTGTCGACGTGGCGTGAGGATGATCCGACGCTCACAGAGTACGATTTCTTGGCGGAGATCCTAGCGGCGCGCGAGGGCGTCACGGTCGAGCTGATCAAGGCAGGATGGCTGACGCAAGCATCCGGGGATTGGCTGACGGTACACGCCCTCGAGGTGTACGGCGTGACGCGCGAGGAGGCCACGTACGCCGCGGGCACGGTCACGCTGGTGAACTCCGGGGGCGGTCTGTATGCGCTTGACGCCGGAGGGTTGATCGTCAAGAGCACTCTCACAGGCAAGGCGTATCACAGCACGGTCGCGTTGTCCCTGGCGGCGGGCGCGACCGCGTCTGTGGCTGTAGTGGCGGATGAGCCCGGTACCGATAGCGACGCGGGCACTGATGATATCGATGTGATCGTTACGCCCCCGCTGCTGGGCGTGTCGATAACCGCGAGCACGCCGGCGTCCGCCGTGGACGAGCAGAGTGATGCGTCTCTGCGCGTGGCGTGCTCGGGGACGCTCGGGATGATTTCGCCCGATGGTCCGCCGGACGCCTACACGTACGTCGCTACGAATACCGCGCTCACGGGTGATGTGGAGATCACTCGGGCGTGGACGGTGGACGACTCGAGCACGGGTGATGTCGTGGTGTTCGTCGCTGGATCGGAAGGCGCCGTATCAAGTACCGCGATCGCCCTTGCGCAGGCGGCGATCGACGTATGGGCCACGCCCCTGTGTGTCACGGCCGTCGTCGGTAATGCGGTCGAGTTTACGCAGGCGGTCACGTTCACCGCGTCGGGCGACGATCTTCCAGCAGATCTCTCGGCCTCGGTTACCGAAGTGCTCGCGGCGCTATTCTCGGAGATCCCGATCAACGGGGTACTCGCACTGTCCGCGATCTATGTCGCGATCCACACGGAGCTATTGCGTATCGGCGCGACCAACGTGGCGGTCACCGTGTCCGTGCCCGCGGTGGATTATGATCCGCCCGCCCTGGGTTCTGTGATATTGCTGGGCACCGTGACGGGGACGGAGGTCTAATGGCACGCACGTTCGCGAATCTGCCACAGTATCTCGTGCCGGCGTGGCTGTCGACTGGAGAGGCCGGCGCAAAGTTACGCACGTGGGGCGAGACGATCGACGCGAATGTCGCGAGATTGCGCGCCGGCGTCACGCGACGGTTCCCCGGGTACGCAGCGGACGCGGCGGACGACGCGGCGCTGAGGCTGGCGGGCGTGTCGCGGGGGATCCCACGGGGGCGTACCGAGACCGCGGCACACTACGCCGGACGTCTGCGTGCGTGGCGCGGGCCGAACGGGCACCAGCTGCGCGGTGGGGCGTATGGGTTGATCGGACAAGTGCTTGAGTACTTTGGCCGTCCCGCGGGCGCGTACGTGCAGACTCACGACGTCAGCAAGAATTTCTATCGTGAGACCAGCGCGGGCGCGCGGGTCGCCTTGCACGCGATTACGTGGACCTGGGGCACGCTAGTCGCGTCGGAGTGGTCGCGATTTTGGGTGCTCGCGTACATGCCCACCGTGTTCAGTGCGCCCCCGGAATTGGGCGACGCGGCGCTGTGGGGCGGGGCGCTCGGCACGCCCGGGTATTCGATCGGCATCGTCGGTCTAACACCCGCCGATGTCAACGCGCTACGCCGACTCGTGCACGGTCAACTCCCTTGGCGTCCGGCGGGCACGCAGCCTGAGTGGCTAGTCGTCGATTTCGCCGGCGGCGGGTATGACCCCGACGTGTACTACGACACGTGGTCACGGGACGACGCGGGCACTCGCGTGGCCGTGCGGCACGACTCGTGTCGGTACGTGAGTCTCGACCCCGAGCACAACAATACGTACGCGGGTGACGCGGAGGTATGGTCGTCGGCGGTGCCATTGCCCTCCGCCACGATGTATGAGGGCGATCCGGATGGATTCCCGGCCGCGGCCGTGCTACCATCAGGAGAGGCGTACGCGGGATATCCGGCGAATTTCGCGGTCAGCACGCTGCTTGTCGACGACGGTGATCAACCATGACTGTAAATGCATCCACATTCGATGTACCGTTCGAGGCGCTCTTCGATCGCACCGCGTGCCTCGTTCCGAACGTGCAGGTATTTTTGACCGATGGTGTATGGGTCAAGCCCGCGCACGCGCTGTTAGTCGATATCGTGGTGGTAGGCGGAGGCGGTGGCGGCGGTAGCGGATCGCCCGTGTCGGGCGCGCCTAGCGCTGGTGGGGCGGGCGGCGGGGGCGGTTGTAGCGGGCGCGTGATCCATCGCGTGCTACCCGCTACACTAACCCCAGATACCCTCGACGTAGTGGTCGGGGCGGGTGGAGATCCCGGCGTCAGCGGGGATTCGTCG
>Ga0172381_10006406_pt1 | contig 11777 bp, 10 predicted proteins | sample Leawel6488metaG_FD_119754 | JGI IMG/M metagenome (GOLD analysis project Ga0172381, IMG submission 119754) | Leachate microbial communities from a municipal landfill in Southern Ontario, Canada - Leachate well 64-88 metaG | ecosystem: Engineered > Solid waste > Landfill > Unclassified | place... | reverse complement strand
CTATCCTGCTAACAAGTTCGGTTAATACAACCGGCTTCGGGAAAAAACCGTCAACACCGAGCCTTGCCATCTCCTCCTTAACTTCTTTATCGTAACTTGTAACAACAAGCACCTTTGTTTCAGGGTATTTTTCCCGGATAAAACTCAATATTTCAGGCCCCTGTATATCCGGCAACTGCATGTCCAGCAATATAACGTCGGGCTCTTTATCTCTGATTATTTCCAGCGCACCCTCGCCTGTCGAAGCGACAAGAAGCTCTATATCCATGACCTGCGGCAGATAGGCGCGCAGCATATCAATCAAACTGACATCATCATCTACCGCAAGCACTCTCTTTGTTTTTGGCATCATACCTCCAAAAAAACGTTTATATGTTTTACGGTTGCCATTATTACATTATTATAACAAATAGATATAATATGAGATAGGATAAAATCGGAAAATTGAAGGAATTTTTGACAAACACACACAGCCTGCGGCATAAAAATTGCACGGCGAAATGAAGGCCCGGATACAATATAACCCGCATCACTTGCTAAAAAGATCAAGCCGTAAATCGTGGCTGTCGGTTCTTTAAATATTACAACAAAATTTCAAAGGGCAATATCCTTTAGCGGTAAGAAAAACGCCTATCGCCAGCATGGTAATCCAGCATAACATCAGCATCTTATCATTTTTAGGGTATGACCTGGCTATTCTAACGGCAATATCGGGCAGAGCAACAAAAAAAGCCCCCTTGACGAGCATCAACCATCCAAAAATCGTAATTAGTAAACGCCAATCCGGCACCCATATATTATGAAAAGCCACTATAGATATACCGGCGCTAAAAATCATAAGACCTGATATATACAATAAAGCGGGGCTCTTAAATAAATCATCCCTGATATTCCATAAAGCCTTTCTGTTCAATAAAACAGCCAAACCTATTACTAACATAAATGGGCCGATCAGCATGGCCAACACTATTGAATTCATATACCCTCCTTTTTTCGGGGCCAATTATGCCCTTTTTAAAATGCCGTATTCCATTAAAGATTTTAGACAACATGTAAACCGGCGTAAAAACAATTATTCCTGGCCGGCTTTTTCAAAAACCTTGCTAAAAATACTGTTTACAATTTGATATGTATCGGTCGTGCCTTCCCGGTTTGCAGTATCGTTTTGAGATTCAGTATCAGCATCCGTGTCTTCAGAAGGGCTATCCTCAATGCCAAACGTTTTATTAAGGACCTTGGCAAGCTGTCGCTTCCCTTCCGCGAGTAAAGCATTCTTGCCCATATCAAAAGCTGTCTGCGTGACAGAAATAACAGGCCTGGCGGCCCCCTGGCCTGTAACATAAACGGGAATACTGATATTCCCGTCCTGATTAAGAAGATATTGCGTAAGGGGAGCTGATTGTATCATCGCGCTTGAAAGCTCATTCGGGATAACGATCTTGCCTTCCAGTGAATACTTTTGGTCAAAACCCGACCGGATTATTCCAGAAAACGCGAACTCCTCCGCTTCCATCAGAACAGGGTCAAGCAATATAAGGCCGTTGGATACTGCAAGTTTAGCGAACGCCTTGTCTATTTGCGTATCTTTATCTTGTAACCTTGTTTTGTATCTTTCAGGCAAATTATCCGATATCTGTGCATACATGTTAGGCAAAAACGACATTTTGTCCAGGACCGTTTTTAAAACGTTAAAATCTATCAGCTTGGCTTCTTTGACTTCCAGCTTGCCGTTACCGGTAAACGAGTTTGTGTCTTCAGCCCTGCCATTAATAAGAATGTCGCCGTTTACCCGCCCCTCTACCTTGACCCCAAAACGGGATTGGTCTAAAACTTCTGACAGATCAATACCGTCAAGCTTTGCGGAAAATGCGAAATTTTTATTCCCCACATAATCCTCTATATTAAATCCGATAACAGCCTTGCCTTTACCGATAACCGCCTGGGCGTTGTCCATGGTAAAATCTTTCTCCGTTAAGTCAAACTCCGCGTTTATGCTCTTGATAGGAAGAATCAATTCTTTGAATTTAACTTCGGCTTCATTTAACCGCCCATGGCCTGCCAACCGGTTCAAACCTTTAGCACCGGCTGACATATCTTTTACCAAAGCATAGAAATTTCCCCGAATACTTTCAGGCAAGCGGGCATTTTTAAAAACCGGCGCGGATGCCCTTAATCTGTCTATTGAAAAATTGGATAAATCGGCTTCAATTGTAGTATTTTCAAGCCTAATATCCCGGCCTTGTAAAAATAACCCGGACCTGCCCTTAATTTTAATATTGGGCGAACTGCTCAAATAAGCCAGCCTGATATTAAAATCAAACATGGAATCCAGCCTGAAATCCTTTATTTCGCAATCAATAAGAGAGGCGGTAAACGATGTCCCCGGGGCCATTTCTTTTATGCTTACCGCTCCGTCTTTAAGGCTTATGTCCGCGTTTAAGGTTTTCAAGCCCTTATCCGTTAACAACATCTCTTTTACCCGAGCGTTTAATTGACCGCTTAAGGAATCAGGAAAACAGGTCATTTCTGACAAAACCGGCAAAGCTTTTAAGCGCGCGAAATCTATTTTAGAAAAATCGGCCCAGACTGATGTCTGGCCCATGCGGATATTCTTATTCACGGCATCTATCGCAAGGCTGCCGTCTAACGAAATATTGGTTTCATTGCCTTCATATGCGAATGAAACATTATAATCAAAAGGCCTTTTGAGAGAAAAATTTTTAAGCTGCGCGTTGATCTTGTTTGCCGTTATGCCAATACCCGAAGAAGTTCCTTTTATTGATATACCGCCATCGGCCAATGACAAATCCATATCTATATCGCCTATCCCTTTTTCGTTTAAAATAGCGTTTCTGACCAAAATCTTTAACTCGCCGTTAAGAGAATCCGGCAGGGGCATGGCTTTAAACGATGGAAAACTTTTTAATTTTTCCAAGGAAACCTGACCCATGTCAAGCGAAGCCTTAATACCGTTTAATCCGGCCTGATTCTTTAACATGTCAAGCTCTGCCCTGCCTTGCAAATGTAGATTTGCTCCTGATGATAACACGGCCGCGTTAAGCAGTATATCAAAAGGTCTGCATAAAGAAAACCCGTTGATCTCCAAATTAATCTTTGATACGGAAATATTAGCCGCGGGCGAAACTGAACTGTCGGAAAAATAAACAGCCGAATCGTAGACCTTGATAGAATGTATAAAAAATGCCGTTAAAGCAGGGCTGGGGGATACGGATCCGGAAAGCTGACGGTCTGCAGGCAAAGCCGCGGTGTCCGCGGCCTTATTACCTATTGTCTGGACGTTTAAAAGACCGTTTTTATCTCGTATGATATTTACCGTAAGAGATCTGACAGCGATATCTGAAACGGCAATATTTCGCTTCTTTATGCTGGACACCAAATCAACGCCCGCGTTTATTTCTTTCGCGAAGATAAAATCCCCCGCGCCAAAAGCAGGATCATCTCCCACAGTAAAATCGGTTAGACGAAGCCTTAAACCCCTGGCCCATGATATCTTAAGTTCAATATCCTTAAAATCAACCTTACGGTTAAGGGCCTCGCCGGCTATCCTGATAATTTGAGGCCTGTATTTAACAATATCAAAATTGCTGATAAATACATAAACGACGGCTGAAATAATAACGAATAATATCAGCAAAACAAAAAATATCCTGATAGCAATTTTAATATATCTGCTCATGCGCCCTGCTCCGATTGGTAATATTCATAACCACGCATACGATATGCCGCTTTCGTAAAACATCTTATTTTTTGCGTCTTTTATTATATCACTATCTGCCTTTCCATTGAAGTATAATTTTTACGCGGATAAAACGCGCAGGAATCACCACTCCAAAAGGTAAGACCTGCGCGCCTTTATCCTGCTACAGGTATTATGTAATGCCTCATCCGCTGTTATCTTTGGTTATAATCGACCGCTTTAATACATGCTCCTGCGGCAAGGCTACGGTATCAATCATATCGGTTCTATTGGATTATATGACCGCGGAATACCTGCAAACTGGCCTTGAATTAATCAACCCATCCGCACAATATCAGCTTATCCGCTCTTTTAAGACTTTTAATATAGTATTCTCTCTTTTGGGCTTGGGACCTGGTAGGATATATCTCGGAATGTATAAGCTTTACCGGCCGGCGATATTTCGTATACCTGCAACCGTTTCCTTTGTTATGATCATTGATACGTCGTAAAAGGTTATTGGTAATGCCTGTGTAAAAAGTTTTATCATGGCATTTAACAATATAGACATGCCAAACCATAGAATTGCCCATTTAAAAAACTGCCTGCGCGGCCTAAAAATACTGCTATCCGTGCTGATAGACGCAACTCCATAAGTTTTAATGCCTATCAGATCTTATGGTATCTATGTTTAAAAAACAAAACTTATAAGGAATATTATTCCCTTATTAGAAATGTTTTATGCTAATACGCCTCTGCGCTTTTAAGCTTTTTTATCGGTCAAAACAAGCCACAAAGCGTGAATAACGCCGGGTATGGCAAACAACAGTGTCAAGACAATGTTAACCCAAAAATGAGTGCTTACCCCTACCTGCATGAATGCTGCCACCGGAGGAAGAATAATGGCGAGAATAATCTTTACTAACTTCATATAAATACCCCCCTTTCGTTTATGCCGGATTGTCCTTTTTATTTAAAAAATTGCACCTATCAATAAATAAAATTATCGCGTAAAAACGCTATACATCCTTTAAAAGCAAATTTGACTGTGATTTTTCAATAATCTTGTTGAAACCTTCAAGGCTGTTTTTGATTTTCTCTAACTCTTTTGTCTCTATGACAGGTATAGAATCAGCCCCATACTGCTCAAGCTTATTAATAACATACTGGATAGTGAGTAAATGTATGTCAACTGCCGGCTGATAGGCAGGCGTTCTGTTTGAGTTTTCCTGGACAGCGATCAAAACTCCGGCCATAGCTAATTCATATAATATATCACGCGCCAGCCGTATGGGAATACCTAATGTATTAGATATCTTTTGCGCGGTAAGTGGCTTTTCGCTTGAGGCGAAATTTTTGCTAAGCAGATTTACTATCCTCAATGCGAGCTGGTCCTTTAGCGCCCGGCTGACATTCAGGCAGTCCGGCTCAAATTCATAGGTATCTACATTCTGATGAGCAAAAGAAACTTCAGCGCCTAATAATACGATCCTCCAGCTTAACTGCAGCCACATCAAAAATAAAGGTAAGGCGGCAAAACTTCCGTATATAGCGTTGTATTTGGCTACGCCTACTTGAAAATAAACGTATATCCATTGCGTAATCTGATACACGGTACCGGCAACTATGCCCGCGAGGATACCGGATTTAAGGTTGACCTTTGTGTTTGGTATAAAAACGTATATAAATGTAAATACTACCCAAATAACGGTATATGGCAAAAACCCAAGTACAAAATTTATCAGACGGGCTATCGCTCCCAGCAGGGATATATTTTGGGTTATCATCCTTGCCTGCGTGCTGATAAAAACAGTGGCACTGCTTGATATAATCAGCAGTATCGGGCAGATCAATACCACCGAGAGATAATCGGTAAATCTGCGCATGAAACTACGCATATTTTTTATACCCCAGATATCGTTAAAAGACTGCTCAATATTGCCCAGAACTTTGATGACCGCCCAGAATAAAAGCGCGACACCTACGCCAGCGATAACCCCTCCTTTTGTATTCTCAAGCAGGGAATGGGAAAAATTAACAATATTGAGGAAGACATCATTCTGCACAGGGATTTTTTCCATTACATGTTTTTCAAGGATCTTATCCAGGCCGAATCCTTTGGCTATGCCAAAGATCATCGCAAATACCGGTACAATAGACAAAAGACTATAAAACGTCAGAGCCGAAGCGCGAAGAGAGCATTTGTCTTCGTTGAAACCGCGCAATGATAAAAGAACAACCCTTAAATTTCTTATAAAAAATGAGCTCTTTTTAGGAAGGTCCCTCAACCTGATCCGCCAGATATCTTTATTTAAATAATTAACAACCTTATTTTTCATATATCCTTTTCCTGCTTTCTTAAATAAAATAGCATAATTATAAGACAAGCTCAATCATAATCAGCCGCATCTCAAAAATAATATCCCTCTAAAAACCTTGCGGGGCTTCATTCATATAAAGCTTGGATGGACTTTTTAATATGACTTTATAAGTAAAGTATTATCAGCGGCCTTCTTAATAATCGCGCCTGTCCATATAATCCCTGTAGCGGCAGACAGTATATCGGATAGCAGTCTACCCCAAAAAACGCCATAGATGCCAAAGAACCTCGCGCCGAAATACACTAAGGGTATCATCAAAACAACCACGCGGATCGCGGTCAAGGAAGCGGCAAAAAACGGCCTATGTATCCCGGTAAAACAAAAAGTGGCATAGCGATGTACCTCCAAAAAGCCATAACCGAAACAAGTAACATTAATGTAGCAAACCAAGATATTGATTACTTCAGAATCGGAAGAAAACAGTTTGCCTAAAGGTCGTGCGATGATCAAAAAAACTAACGCAATAATAAAGCCAAAACCAAGCGCGAAGAGCATTGTCCCTTTGCGCACAGATTTTATCCGGTCAAAACGCCCGGCGCCGTAATTCTGGGCAATAAATGGGACCAGCGACATCCCCACAGACATAGGAATCATGAACGCAAACATCTCAATGCGGCTTGCGACCCCTACAGCAGCAACCGCGGCCTGGCCAAAACCTGCTACTATCTTAATCACGATCATTGCAGACAACGGGACCAAGACAGAGCTTAACGTTGTAGGAATGCCGATATACAAGATCCTGCGCCAAGAGGAAACGACGCGGCCAAGCGAGTGCGAGGTAAAAAGAATCAGATGATACCTTTTATGGATAAATAAAAATGCCGCAACCAATATGAGGCTCTCGGAAATTACCGTGGCCAGTGCCGCCCCGCTTATACCCATCCTCGGAAAACCACATAACCCGAAAATCATAACAGGGTCAAGTATAAAATTCAACACGGTGCCAAAAACCATAAGAAAGCTTACTGCCTTGGTGTGGCCGGTCCCGATAATAATATCGGCAAACATCATATGCAGGACCCTGAATGCCAATCCGTAATACCAGATTGACATATACTGCTGTGTCAGCACAAATACATGGCCTTCCGCGCCTAAACGCATGAAGACCGGCTTAATCGTAAAAAGCCCTGTTATGGTTAAGGCCAAAGCTACGCTTGACGACAAAAAAGCCGCATGCGTCGTAATACGCGCGGCGGTCTTCTGCTTACCCCTGCCCAAGGCATGGGCCACTACTGCCATGGCCCCTGTTCCCAGTCCGCGCATGATAAAAGCAAGAAGCATAACAACCGGAAACGTAAATGACATTGCCGCCAAAGCATTAGTGCCCAACCGCGACACAAACCACGTATCAACCAAATGATACGCGTTCATGGCAAATGTCCCCGCTAACATTGGAAGGGCCATGCGTGTTATGGTAGAGAAAACTTTGTCTTTGACTAAAAGCGACATCCCGCTTACCCCAATTCTTGGATAAGGTCATAAAAACAATTTATTTAATCACTTGGAAGATTATAATATAAAAAATGATTCATTACTACCGGATTTTAAGGCAAGTAGTGTCAGAGGGATGGTTTACCGGCCTGACGGCAAATAAAAAGGCCCAAAAGAAATACCCTTGCCGAAGCATCTCAAGCAAGCTGATATGCCCGTTTCGTATAATAAGGAGAACGACTAATCGGATATGATCTTATGGACCATACTATAGATTAATGTAATCAAACGTTTTTTGGCATGGTAAATATCAAAAGCATAGCGAAGGCCAAACCGACAATACCAAGTACGGAAAATGTTGCCTGAATCCCCAGCTGATCGGCAATGATACCGGCAATGATCGGCCCGATTATATAGCCAATGTTCTCAAAAAAATCTCCCAATTCCTGGATCTCCTTCCTTGCTTTTGGAGATTTATGGATGTAGTGAGCATAAACACCGTGAGTAATCGGCGAAACAACACTTATAAAACAAAATGCGGTAAACATAATTAAGATAAGCATTAAGGGGGTCTTGGAAAAATAAAAAAAAGAAAGCACCAAAGACCCGATTAGAAGCCCGAAGATTATTGAATTTTTATCGCCGAATTTTTTCGTTATCTTGCCAACAAAACTGCCCATAATTAAAGCCGGAAGAAGATACGCAAACATAAAAATACCGTCAAAAGGTTCTATTGGTAAATTTTCAGCAAAGAGCGGGCCCAGGGTAATAAAAAAGGAATCAATAACAGTGCAAAACAGCCCTAAAATTAATACCGGCAAAATTATTTTACCTGTTTCTTTCCAGAGTGAAATTTCTTCGGACAGGCTTGTCCTTGAAACCGGTTTTTCCGGAATAAACTGCCGGGCCTTGCGGGTTTGTAAAACAAGCAAAATAAAAAATATTATTGAAATAACAAGAAACAATAAAGCGGCAAAAAAAGGCTTATTTCCGACCATATCTATAATTAAAAAACCGGCTATTAACGGCGCTAATAAACAGCCCAGGGATTGAAAAACCTGAATCAGGCCAAAATTAGCCGCTTGTCCTTGTTTGGGAAAATAGCGGCAGTTAAAATCCATTGTGCCAAAGTTCCTTAAATCGTAATAGAATCCCCACATGGCCATCGCCAATATATATAATACAAACGAACCGGCATGCCAAATTACAAAAATATAAACCAAAGAAACGGCGAACATGACAATAAAAAGCCGGCGATAAACAGGATTTTTAAATATTTTATAGATAACAAAATCAAAAAAAGCGCCGCTAACGGCCGCTGAACTCATAATTATGCCTATTAGGGTTTTGGACAACCCGTGCTCAAGGATAACAAGCGGAATCAAATAGGTTATAATCCCGTCAAAAAGAGCGAACAACAAAACAACTATTCCAAAAAGATAAATAAGCCTATTCTTGTCCGTTGATGGTATTTTTTGGATAAACTCCGCAAGTTTTGGCATAATCTTAACTTTTTGTAATTCCGAGGCCGCAGATTGGGTGCTAAGCAAGTTTTGGGCTACCAATACTTTCAATTAGTTGTGAAACTTTTTAAAACTTATCGCAAGTCATTTTAATGCAAAATATACCGAGCCTCTTAACTATTTTGTTTCTCTTGCAATACAGCTTGAGATCAAGAAAGCCTCGCTTATAAATAAAAAAACACACCACTTAGAAAACCTCTCAGAGGGTGACGGAAAATAGTTAGAACCTATGCGGGATTTTCTAACTCTTGGTCGCCAAGCCAGTTATTCGCTTCGGCGGGCGGCCTTGAAGAATTGGCCGAAATTTTCAAAAAAATCTGTTTGAACCGCAGATTTTTTAACGCAACCCTTTATGTTTCTTACAGTTCTGCCTTCAAATTTATGGCGGAAAACCGCCATTTAGAAATGGGGTCATTCACCCATAAGCTGACACTTATTATCTCTTAGTGTCGACATTAGTAACTATACAATATTTGTTCTATTATATCAAGCATTATCTGTATCAGAGAGGTCAATTACTGCAATGGTGACGGACAAAAACCGCTCGAAAAGTGTCCGTTTTGTCCGGTCATTTGGGGCTTTATTTTTCGTAACCCTTTGACACACAAAGAGATAGCAATGTCCATCTCTATCTGTCCGGACATTGAGTAAAAATGCGGATATACGATGATAACTCTGCTACTATTTTTCTTTTCTGATCAGGTGCAAAACAAGCAACAGGCTAAGTATCCCTAAAGGCAACCAGCAGGCACCCATTATCTTTAATGTTCTATCTTCCGCTACAATGCCTACTATCAAGAATATAAGCCCTAATAGAATAAAAATAGAATTAGATATTATAAAGCCCAGTTTCTGCATCTTCTGCATGGTTTACTCCTTTAATTGCCTGTCCTTTTATTTAATACTTTTATCTATATGGTGCATGAACATCAGAAGTGATTACAAATCTCATTCAATTTTGATTTAAAATAGACTCAATGACAGAAGATATTTCTGATAGTTTTAGCTTATATTGTGCCCACATATCGTTTCTTGAATTAAATTTAGTGGAAAAAACATAATTTTTTCTATTAGATCCCTGACCAGAAATAAGTTTTTTAAAATCCAGCGATGGGATAAACCAAAGAGTCTCTCCTAATTGTATTTTTTGTGTATCAAAATAAACAAAAACTATATATAAATCCTTGCGCGGTAAAAAACTCTGTTTTCGAACTTGGGCCCTGTATTGCCCTCTTCCGGTTAAAGTGAACCTACTCTTTACTTGTATATATAATGGAGGGCCTCCGACTTTCCTCCTATATACAATGATATCAACACCTTCATCATCAACGAATGGGGTTGCTAGGGAAAGATTGCCAGAGCTACCTAATAAACAGGATAGGGCAAATAGAGTTTCTGTTATTCCTGCTTTTTGGGTTGCGTTTAAGGTGCTATTAGTTTTCACATCCATTTTTATACTCCTTCCATATCGCATCAAGTGCGTCGGCAGCGCCAAGGGGTATTTTTATTGTTACCCAGTCTGATACTTCAGTCTTACCAGGATTTATCTCTATTGTGGGCTTTCCTAAATGATTTGCCACTGCCATAGGATGCCTTATATATGGAAATACACTTGTAGTACCTATTGAAAAGTATATATCAAAACCAGCATAGAGTTCATCTTGAAGCTTAGACAGTTTTGCCTCAGGCAGCATCTCACCAAAAAACACCACATCAGGCCTTGCTATGGCACTGCATTCAGGACAATGAGGCGGTATATCTATTTCGGAGAAGTCTTTTATGGTCTTTGACCATTTGCAGACAGTACAAACTATCCTGTGTAAATCACCATGGATATCTATAACATTCTTTGAGCCTGCCTGCTGATGAAAACCATCTATATTCTGTGTAAAAACACATACCCTGTCAAAGTGGTCTTGCATCTGAGCTATAATGCTGTGGGCTTTGTTAAATGTGGCATTTCGGCAGTTCTTTTCTATTTGGGATAGGTATTTCCATGTAACCTCAGGCTTTGTAGCCAACATATCGCCTGCTAATGCCATTTCAACGGGGATACCGTCTTCTGTAAGATTAGCATCGTAAAGGCCTCCTATACCGCGATAAGTTGGTAGGCCTGAGTCTGCCGATATGCCTGAGCCAGTGATGAATAATATGCTTTTGCTGTTCTTTAAGAGATTGGCGACTTCTTGTATTACGTTTTTTTCTAAACTACACGACATCATTCTAGTCCTTGTATTAGCAGCTTTGTTTTTATTGTATCGTATCTACTGCTCTGTCCTTTAACCACGCCTCTATGGTATTCATATCAAATCTTACCAATCTGCCTAACTTAAGATATGGTATACGTTTCATCCATACCCAGGAACGTATAGTATTCAAAGACACGCCTAAATAATCAGAGAGTTCTTTTGAACTAATCAATTTTTTCAATTATACCTTTACCTTTTTAGGGCATGCTGTTTTGTTATCACAAATCCCAATAATTACTGCTTATTCTACTGGCATAGTTTTATAAATTGCTCTGTAGACCCCTCTCCATCGTGTCATTTTATAGCTTCCATAGTCAGGAAGAATTATGCCATACTCCCAAAGGATCTTGCCGTCATCAGCACTGAATAAAAATACATTCTGAATTCCAAAACGATCCTGGTAATAGGCCTCTGATTCGATAAGTGTAGATGTTGCTCCCGGCCTGTCTTGGCCTATGAGAAGAAGTAAAAATGTATCTGCATCCAAAATAGTTTT
>Ga0172381_10006399_pt1 | contig 11791 bp, 1 predicted proteins | sample Leawel6488metaG_FD_119754 | JGI IMG/M metagenome (GOLD analysis project Ga0172381, IMG submission 119754) | Leachate microbial communities from a municipal landfill in Southern Ontario, Canada - Leachate well 64-88 metaG | ecosystem: Engineered > Solid waste > Landfill > Unclassified | place... | reverse complement strand
TAGCCGCCATCGCGGTCTCTTCGGAATCATAAACCTTTGCTTTGCCTTTAAATTTCATCATCTTCTCGGAAACTGCCGCCTGTTTTATGACAGCTCCTTCGGGCGATAGGTTGCCCTTCAAAACCGCTATACCGCCTTCTTTGTGATAGGCGTTCTTATAATCTCTGATCACATTTTCATCCAGAATCTGGGCATCATTGGCGATCTGGCTGATCGTCTTCGAGCTGCAAGTCATGATATCATCGAGCTGATTTCTCATGCGCTTTATCATAGCCGGAATGCCACCTGCTGAATCCAGGTCTTCCATAAAATGCTCACCACCCGGCAGAATATTTGCCAGATGCGGCGTATGTTTCGAAATTTCATCAAATGTCTCAACCGGAAGATCAACTCCGAACTCTTTCGCGACTGCCATAATGTGAAGAACTGTATTGGTCGAGCCGCCGAGCGCCATATCAACTTTAATGGCATTCTCAAAAGCTTCTTTTCTGCAAATCGTCCTCGGGAGCACGTTACGCCTGACCATATTGACTATCTTCTCGCCCGATTCCTGCGCGATCCTGTCCTTCTTCGCTGAAACAGCCAAAGCTGTCGCGCATCCGGGAACGCTCATCCCGAGCGCTTCAGTTACGCAAGCCATGGAGTTCGCCGTGTAAAGACCCTGGCAAGCACCTGCACCAGGGCAAGCGCACATCTCAAGGCTATTCATCTCTTCCTGAGAAATCTCACCATTTTTGAACTTTCCAACCGCTTCAAATGTATCTTTGACCATTGAAAGCCTGCGGCCTCTTAAGTTTCCGCTCATCATAGGCCCTGCCGTAACAACGATGGTAGGCACATTCAGCCTGCCCGCAGCCATAAGCATGCCGGGCGTGATCTTGTCACAATTTGTTAAACAGACAAGTCCGTCGAGCTGGTGCGCTTTCATGATACACTCGATCATGTCCGCTATAAGTTCACGTGAAGCCAGTGAATACTTCATACCGCTATGCCCCATCGCGATACCATCGCAGATGCCGGGAATACCAAAAAAGAACGGCACGCCGCCTCCGGCTGCTATACCACGCTCAATGAAACGCTCTAAACGGGCCATATGAATATGGCCCGGGATAAGGTCGGTTCTGGATGTGGCTACGCCTATAAAAGGTTTGGCCATATCCTCTTTAGATACACCTGTAGCATATAAAAGCGATCGCGCCCCTGCGCGTTCAATACCCTTTTTGATCTTGTCGCTACGCATAGTTTCCACCCTCTGAAATTTTGATAAAAAATTTCATCCCGTGGCCCCTCTATGTATATATAGAGGAAACGCCAAGGGACGTTTCAATGAGGTTTAATTATATAATGATACGTCCTATAATGTCAAATAAATCCATCTTATAGGCAAATTTTCAGGAATTACGCGGAAATCATGAAGGCTATGAGGCGCTCGTTCATTTTAGAAATTTCACCTGCGGGGATCTGTCTTGTAGGCGGTAAATCAAGGGTAAATTGGCGGGCGAATTCGACAGGGTCGTCCAGTAAAGACGGGTCTATCTGTCCATTATACGCCCTCCCATTAAGGACAGAGTATATTCGCAGCAATGCAGCAACGGCAGCTGATCTGTCGGGCATGCGTAATGCACGCAATGCGGCAACGACACCTTCTATCTGAGCAAAGTCCACAATCTTACCGTTGACAACAAGCACCCTTGCGGCAGCATCGCTTTCCAGAACATCTTTTATGTGCGAGGCATCGCTAACCGCAACGTCAAAAATAGCGTTGGGGCATTCACTCCTTATAGCCGCCATCGCCTCCGCAACAGTCTCTCTTCCGTTAAGAATATGGACTTTCTCAGTGGAATCTGAGGCGGCAGAAGCTTTATTCAACTTCGTAATAAAGGTGCTCTGTTGGGCTATGGGAACGATTTCGTTTTCAATTATGCGCCACACGATCTTATTATCGGGAATTGCCGGCTTTATGTCGCGGTCTATTTTATTAAAAGCAGTCATAGTAACGAGCTCTTTCGCGACCCGTGCATTACCTATATCAGCCGCACCAAATATAGTCTCTCCCGCCCTGGCCCCGGATAAGTGCCGCAGATCCATCACTCGATTTAACATCTCCTGCGCATACTCAGCCTCATTCCCGCCCTTCGGACCGCGCATCATCTTCGTAAGTCGATAGCTTTCGCTGCCCATGACTTTTTCGAGCACGCCCAAGGTTTCGAGCGTTTCACATAGCAGCCTCTCCGCTTCGAGCGGTTTAAAACCTCTCTCAGCGATCGCCTGTGTTAATAGCGCCTCGCCGTCACGCACTGTCGCCTCATCCCTTATCGCCATTAAAAATTCCGCCGGGGTCGCTGCGTTCATCGTAGGTTCGCGTTCCGGGGCGTCCGGCTTCACGCTTCGCCAATACGGATTTACACCTACGATAAGATCGACAAGAGCGGATTCACCGTTTAATAGGCTCCACAGCTGCTCCTTATCTACATGACTTATCGCGCCGGTGTAGGGCCTGTCATTCTCCTGTAATTCAGCTGCGGGGATCATCACCATTCCCTGTTCGACAAAATTCGTATATTCCCATTTATTTTCAGGATCAGGTTTCGACATCACAAATTGATCCGCAGATAGATCCAAGATAAACGGAACCCCAAAAAACTTAATGACCAAAAATTCATGCAATGGTGAAAACATATCAATCTGATCCCACCATATATTGTATATGCGTTCATCGTACGGATAAAAATTATGCTGTCCGGGGTTGTTATCATAAAATTCCGTCTTTTGCATAACGATGTATTCAACCTCGGGGAAATCATTGTTCATTACCTCTTCCGCGTTTCTACAAACCTCTAGACAAACATTGGGGTAAATATTCCCTCCCAACATATTATTAAGCGATCTTACGACATCCGCTTCATCTCTTACTTTATGCATCGCTTCTATAAATTGCGCCGCTTTTACCTGCTCAGACTCCGACAATGGTCTTTTCATGTATTTACGCAGTAGATTGCCAAATTTGATGCTGTCAATTTGATTATACTGCTCGTAACGATACGACGCATAATCGGAAACAGTCTCCGAAGAAGGCGTATCCGCAAAATCCTGATTTGTCACAATTTCAGCGCGCCTGTCTGCTATGGCCGATTCAATACCTTCGATAAACCTATCGGCATCCTTGACTTCAAGATACCAGTCAATATCATCTCCGACAGGTACGGATGCGAGCCCCAAAGGCCTCATCGTTTCATAAAAAGCTTGAGCATCAACATTGGTCTTCATTGAATTAAGTCTGATCGCGCCCTTGGCCGCAGTATCCTTGCTCAACTTCACGATTGCCTGCATCAGCCGCCAGCCCACATGCTTAAACTTCCTGCCTGCGCCGGCCTGATATAAATTTTCAGAATTTGTCGACAAAAGATTTATATATAATGGATCAGTTTCGGAATAAATCAGCCTACCCTCCATATTACCGTCCACTTCCAGGGGAATAGTGATCATTTCATTTGTGCCGCGCAGCATCCGTCTCAACTTTTTTATCTTCGCCGGAACGCTCATGCCCGTTTTTACATCAACAACAAAAGTATTCGATACAACCTGATCGGCGTCGACATTGGGAGCCGGGCTCAAATCCTCTTTGTCTAACTCCGGTAATTTTTCACTAAAGGCATCGTCATTGTAGAACGCAGCACCGACACCACGGTGATTTTTAGCATCGGCATTTGATACTACAGGCTCAATCTGGGCGTCAGAACCGTCCCCAGCGTCGGCTTCAAAATAATCATCAGGCAATTTAAAGTATCTTAGTAAAGCTTGCTGTGTTTTTTTATTAAACCTTGCGGTCTTGCCTTTTAATATATCAGCCAATACAGTACTACCCAAGCCTAGTTCGCTAGCAAGCATTGTGGAACTCAAATTTCTATCAGCCTTAAGCCGTAAGATCATTTCTATCACACGCTGCCGCGACGATTTAATTTCTCTAAGTCTCGCTAAAATACTTTCTTCATCGCCTTCACCCGTAAGAATATACTCTAAAGGCACTCTGGATTTGGTTGCTAATAAAATCGCGCGATTATAAGTAGGATATGTGACGCCCCTTTCCCATGAAGATATGGCTTCCACGCTCACGCCTACCGTATTTCCCAAATCTCTTTGAGACATTTTTAAAGCATTTCTTATTTTGTATATTCTTTCACCAGGATTTCCGGAAACAAATGATTTTGGAAGCCAAAAATCAATATCTGCATATTCGCCTTTTTTGACCTTGTCTGAAATATAGCTTATAATCTCACGGACATTTGTATATTTCTTATGTAAAATCCGCGCTATCTCTTTTGATGTTTTACCGTCCTCGCATGATAAACGTACTACAAATTTCGCGGCAGGAGATAAAAGCTTTATATTTGCATCGTTCAAAAAACCTGCTTCCCATACCCCGATTTCATCTTCATCCACCCCATCTTTTTTACCGGAAAGATCGGGAACAGAAGCCTCCTCCTCTGTAATCTTGCCTTCATCACCTATGTTCATAAAAAATTGTCTAGGGACAGGTACCAGCCTTTTCTTACCATTTTCGTAAACTGCTACACCCAAATCTTTTCTTATCGCGTCCCCGGCAGCCCATAAACCTTTATTCTGATATATCCATTCGGAGAGCGTCGTTCCTTTCGCCGGATCAAAAGTTCGCAGCGCCTCTTGCACACCAATATCTGCATAATACTCGTAGTCGTTAGCATGCTTTCCATATCTCGTCCGCAATATTTTTGCAAGCACTTCCGCATACTTTAAAAGCTCGGCTTCTGAAACATCAGCCCATGTCGTTGCGGAAATTTTTGAGGACGTGTCACTTTGGGACACTACACGCACCACATCGCCGCGCGACGTATCCCTATTGCTTCCGAATCCCGTCGCGAATCTTTCGCCGGGGTTTCCTTCCGGCGGCTTCTTATTATTAAACGCCTGCTTCGCGCTACGCGACATTGCGCCCGATGCATCATTCGCCGCTGTTTGCGAAGAGATAGGTCCGGGCTGGGCGTCAGAACCGTCCCCAGCGCTATCGCCCATGCCTGCATTGCCAGAAAGCATTTCTTGTAGAATAAAAGGAGATATAAAGAAAACTGCAATAGTCCCAAAAAACATACTAATATCACCTGGGGAACCGCCAAATATATAATCAAAAACTCCATGCCATAAAAAAACGTCGAAGGCATTCAGAATCGCACCATAAGATAGAAACAAAAATGCAGCTTTTAAGCCAGGGCCGCTTTGATGCAGATTATTATACTCAATCATCCTTGGCAGGATAAATGATGTAAATACAATTAAAAAAGCTACAGCACTATAGATAATGTAAGGCATATTTACATAATGAACGCAAATTTCAATATGGCAAGACCAGGGGTCGTTTATAGAATAACTGAGAGATGTTTTTAAGCTTGCGGCCCATAAATCACAATGCTGCCTTGCTAACGTCATTAAGTTTTCCGAATCAACTATAATGGATATATTTTTTGCACTTAATAAGAAAACCTGCTCTATGAAATAATTTATGCCGAGCATGATAGTCGGTATGCCTAATAGAGTAATAAACTTTTGAAGGTAAGGACTCTTACCAATGTTAGTGACAGCGTCCGCTCTATTAGGCAGGATAACCTCATCGGAAACCACCTTGGTTTCCGATGTTTTACTATCCGAATCCTCCGCGTCAGTAAAACCTGTATCATCTGGATCCACAGCTTCGCAGGAATCCGTAACTACATTTATGTCAGCCGCCGGCATTTCATTTTCGATATAATTTATAAAAGATGGAGTGTTTATCCGCCAGAATATCTTTTCTACGCGCTTCGTATCGGCGTGAACCGCATCCCTCGGAAGCCGCCTGGCGATAGATATGGACGGACGCGCAAGCATAAGAATACCCACGTCGAAATAATGACGCCAGTCTTTTTTGAGCAGGTAGTTGCCCTCTATTATTACTATCGTATCCCTGTCTACAACTACTGACTCGTTGCGGTCAAGTCCGCCTCCGCCGTATTTATTGTAAAGGTCCCTCAGATCCAGGATCATCTGCGGCTGGCTGCTTCTGTTAAATTCTTCCAGCCTATCCAATACTTCTTTTTCAAACTTTTTCCTGCGCAGCGATATTTCATCATCCCGCAAGCTTACTGCATTTTTTGAAAGCTCCTCGTCCTGCCTTACATATCGCTCATTCCTGCCGCCTATAAACCAATCGCGGCTGATCACCACGGCCTTTTTACCTGACGCCCTGATCAGTGCCGCAGTCTTTTTAGCGCTCGTCGTTTTAAAAGCCCCCGCAGGCCCGTCAAAAGCGGCAATACATACCTTGCCGTCCTTATGCAAAGAAGCGCTGGATGCCATGAGGCGCTGGGCTATATCAGGACAGGTGGAATCGTCAAATAGGACCTGGTCACTTATACCTGCAATATACCGATCGTAACGCGCGTCATATTTAGTTTTAAATGACATCAGATCAATTTCAAGGCCACCGGTAACCGGCACTGCATCCATCCTCTTCATCGGAGGGGTCATAAACTGTGCCCCGGGTAGATTTCGTTTTATAACGGCATTGTCTTCTTTCTGCGCTTCTGTCATTCCGTCGTTTAGACTGATGCCGGCCTCATCCGCAGGCACACCATGTTTCCAAGACACGACAGGAGCAGACGCAGGCACTGAAGCAACGGCCAGCTCGTATTCTTCCCGTATTTTTTCTATAATTTTAATTACAGAATTAATATACGGCAGGCACTCCTGTCTTCCGTTCTTATTTTTAAACTTAAGCCCGTCAAAACATCTCTTAAGCTTTTTAGCCTCATCAACACCAATGGGCTCCATCGAATAATCCTTCAGGCACTGATCTATTTTATCGATCATCAGGACTATGGTTTTATCCCATTTCTGCGTCAATATATTATCCTTAAAAAGGTATGGCCTTACTATCCTACGCATAGACGACAAACTCCTTCGATAAGTCCTAAGACGTTCGTCAAATTTTTCGTATTCCAGGTGTTTTTCTAGGGCGGTTTTCGATAATGCTACCCCATCGGACCCTTCACCCTCCGGAGCGATACTGCCACCATCCCTATCCTTAGGATAGAAAACGATTTCGTCACCGTCTTTTACAACATATTCCTGATAGATGCCCATCCTTTGTTTGTGCGTCATGGAATCGCGTTCACCGCTTACCGTCTTACCATTTATACGCACTATGTAATCCTGGATATCTATATACCTTTCCGATAATATGTCAAAAATAGTGGCCCCAACGGGAATGCTCTGAGGAATAGTGTTAAGCTTTATCTCCATCGAACTGGGAATATTAAAACCGGATTTTGCATTGCTTTCCATGCGAAGACGGATAGCCTGCAAAGATCCTTCAAAGTTGCTGATTTGTTTACCCGCATCTCTTCCATAAGCATATTCGAGGAAACTTACCGCATCTTTAGTCCCAAAAACTTCCTCAGCCGCTTCTGCAATATCCTCGATACCAAACCCCGAATGAATCAACGCCGAAACCACAAGATAAGGGTTAATGTGATCATCCTGGGTAAAATTATCTAAATCAATCATAGTCCCGTCGTAATATAAACGCGGTCTTTTATGTATAACTACATTGGCACGTTTCGGGTCTTCGAGAAATATTTTTCTATCGAACAAGAGGTAGAATAATAAATAAGTCCTTATCGCATAACGGTCAAGCCTGCTTTGAGACAAAGATGCGTTGGTCTGCGGAACAATACCTTCTGCGAAAACTATGCGGACCTTGCTTCTTGAATCCTTTACCAATTTTGCGTCGATCACCGGAGGATAAATATGCAGTATTTTTTTCCGAGCTTTTCTTGCTATCTCGATCTGCGTCCTGGCAAATTTTTCATTATATAAATATCCGGAATCAGATTCTATGACATCGGACTTCACTACTTTTAGCATAAAACATAACGCACTACGACAGCCTTTTATTTTTAAATTAACCTCATATGCTTTTTTAAAACTCCCTTCGCCTACATGCCGGATATCTACTGAAACAATATCAGATAGCACAAGATCAGGCCTTGCAAAAATGTCACGGAAAACATCTCCCACAAACAGCGGATCCGACAGAAGACCGTCAACCATTTTACGGTCTATGGTTTCCTGTTCCACGCCGTCCTTTTCTTCTATTGTCATATTGGCGAAGAGTTCTTCCTGGATTCCAAACAGCCGAGCGACTTCGCCCAGCTCGATCCAGCTTGCCCGGCAATATTCTCCGGGCTTAAGCCCGTTAAGATTAACGGCTCCTACAGATGACCCTATAATGTTTTCAGACATGATATTATTTCGTTTTAAGAATAGGGGTAATAATGATTCGTATTTTTTAGCCATGCTTAACTTTAACCACTGGCGCCCATCACCCGACTCTACAGATTCTGCTGTATTTAACTTAAAAAAGTGTGCACAGTTTGAATATGTCTGCCCATCCAAGCCGAACAAATGAATTCCGTTGCCGCATAATCTCTCCCGACGCCTATCAGACAAAACCTGGTCGCTCAAAATGCTATAGCTTATCGGTACTTCCGACATATCGTAAGACGCCGCGGCGGAATCAAGATCAGCGCTCTGACTCAGCAAGATAATGCCTTCACGCCCATCGGCAACGCCAGCCAGTATGCGGGCATTCTTGAGCTCTGCCGGCAGCGAATTCCATATAGAATTTGCTGAGCCTTTCCGCAAAGACTCTCCCGCCTTTTTATAATAGATCACGACATCTTCGGGTTTTACCTTAAAGGGCAGCCGCCTATTCTCCCCCCATGCGGCAGGTTTTGCAGCCATCTCTTTCTCTGACAGCTCCTTAATAAGCTCATCCTGGCCTGGCTGTGCTTTTTCTACCTTGGCTTTATTCAGGTCTTCAAGCGCTTCAGCTGTACGTAAATTTACCTGATCACGATATTCAAATGGCTCCTTATCAGGCTGAACAGTATCTTTACTGGTTAAAATTCCATATGCAATATCCAACAGCTTCTCAAGGCATTCAGTAAATAATAAATTATCGGCATTACCCGGAGCCGTAACGGTGAGACGCACAGTAGTGCCACGGGATAATTTATCTCCCTCCCTCATAAGACCCATCGCGCTAATTGGGATCTCCCTATATTTATCGCCTTCTTTTAGCTCGAATTTAAATTTAATACCGAGAGAAGTGTCCTCTTTTGACTTTCGGACAACAGACTCTAAAAGCAAGAAAGGAAACAGATGATGCTGAGTATTAAGCTCAAACTCTTTCTGCACACTACACATATTTTCAGGACTTTCCTCGTAGGAAGCTTTATTCCTGCGCCCCTGCCAGAAATGCGCACCGAAAGGTGCGGCGAGACGCGCCGGATCTATAAAGTCCATAGGGGATAATGAATCGATGGATGGAAATAGCTCGGCCCCTCTACCCAACGCGCGGTTACTCCGTCCATTAAAAGCCCGTTTAGCCGAAACTGTAATTTCATGCTCATTTAATTTTTGGGATTTCCCATGTCCTAGATATTCCTTAAATATCGGTTCCCTCGGAACTTTGCCGCTTATTACTTCTTCCGTCTTTTTGATAAACCCTCTGACCTGCCCAAGCAAAAGATGCTTGCCAAGCTTACTATCACAGAATATTTCCTTAAACCGCGGACATATCCTCTGAATCCTATTTATTTTTTCAGTCCATTCATCAATTTTCCCCGATATTTCTTCCAGTTTTTCGCGGCTGATCTTCCTGGAGCCTTCAACAAAAAATCGATCAGGTTCAGATCTCACAAATTTATAATCTTTAAGCTCTTCGAGTAAAGTTTCTACTTCGTGCGGAATGTATATTAAATCCTGATACGACGATATATCTATAGACCGGTCATTTTCATCATCAAACACAGCCCGTATAGCGTTAATGGTAATGACAAAAGATTTAAGTTTTTCCTTTATGCATTCGAGATAGAATATAGAATCCCTCACATCGGACTGCATATCAAAGACGTGCCCTTCAAGAGCTAGTTCAATAATATCGAGATAATCATAAAATCCGATCCGGGCAAGATGAGCATCCTTTTTGTTCTCATCGTAAGCAGCCGCTTCTTTAAGCCTCCTAAATACCTCTGCAAACCTAAGCTCACCATGTATTTCGCTTTTCATGAAAACATTTTTAACATCTTCATAACTTTTAAGGTCCCGTATGTCTGTATAGCAGAGGCTTCCGGGATTAAAAAAGTCGGCCGATCTAAATCTGAGCACGCTAAATAAATATTCAACGTCACTCTTTATGATTGGTGTGCTTTTTCCAAAGTCGGTCCTAAGCCACCAAAGAGCATAGATAGCAATTTTACGATTGCTGCTTTCAACATCAGATAATTTATCGTAGAAGATTTTAGAAAATTCGAAGACAGTCCTTTCAATGCGCCCGCAGAATATTCTCTCCTGCGCAGACTCTCTGGTCTTCAGAATGCGCCACGCTTTAGCCAGATGGAAAAAGACTCTTTCAGGCTCAGATGCTTCAATAGCCCTGTTCATCTCTTCGTGAACTCCGGGCACGCAGCCTGCCATCTCTTCCTGGAGGTCTCTGAGCTTTGGGATATTTACACTTTTCCATTCCCGCAATTTCGCCTTAGCCTTTGCCCCTTTTCCCTTCCCGGACCCGTGCGATGAATTGCCCGCTGCGATATTGACATCGCTGTCATCGCGGTCAAAGGTTTCACCGGACTCGATATACGCTTTATAAAGCTCATCCCAATCGAGCAGGTGTTTATACTTTTCAAACAAATGTTTCAGCGATCCGGAATTTCTGTGAAACGCATATGCCGCTTCTTTAGCGCCAGGGTTACCTATTATCCAGACATTCCTAAAATCATAATCGTTAAAGATATGCCGCCAGTTTTCGGATAAATTTTTTCGCGCGATTTTCCAGGGAATCCATTGTCGCAATTCATTTTTACTATGGTCGATTATGTGTTCACGCTCTCTAATCTCGTTTGAGGCAATCCGTCTTTTTACGGATTGGAGCCTGCTTTCGTTGTAATACGCAAGACTTTTATCAGCATATATTACAGGCACCCCATTCCACTTGCCAAGACCTTCGTGGGCAAACTGGCCTCGTTTTTTAAACAGATCAGGAATAGCCACTATTAAAATCGGCATTAATTTACCGCCGATCCTTAACCTGTCTTCACGCTTCTCAAGATTTTCAAATCCACCGGCATCATTTACAACGGATTCGATATAGCTATTTATAGCTTTATGATTTAAAAGACCATAGCCTTCTTCAAACCTCTCCCGAAATTCTTCGATCGTTAACGCAGACTTTGGCGCAAGATTCTGATAGTCGGCGGCAAAAGCAACGTCATTAAACAGAAAGGCTACCGCGAGAATGGCCGCGATAGCCTTCTTTATAATATTCCGTATATTTTTATTTAATATAGTCTCTGTCATATAATTTAAACAAATATAGTGTTTAAATTATATCATGGGACTTGGTTAAATCAAGAGAAAGTTAGCTAGCTTTTTTTAACCTAACTAAGCGTTTTTCTACCTCGGGGTGGAAAACTTTTTATTGCTTATAGATGCGGGGAACTCGGTTTGAAATGGCACAGATACTTTCGTAGGCGATCGTTCCTGCAAGCCGCGCCAGCTTTACCATCTGGATCTCTTCCTTGCCCTGACGCCCTATCAGGACAACCTCATCACCTATCTTCACATCCTTGATATGCCCGACGTCTATCATCGTCTGGTCCATAGTCACCCTGCCAACCACGGGGGCGCGCCGGCCTCTGACCAGCACCTCTGCCCTGTT
>Ga0172381_10006397_pt1 | contig 11792 bp, 18 predicted proteins | sample Leawel6488metaG_FD_119754 | JGI IMG/M metagenome (GOLD analysis project Ga0172381, IMG submission 119754) | Leachate microbial communities from a municipal landfill in Southern Ontario, Canada - Leachate well 64-88 metaG | ecosystem: Engineered > Solid waste > Landfill > Unclassified | place... | reverse complement strand
TTCATTCAGTTCAGACTGTCGCTGCTTTGCTAGGTTCAACCTATTCTGGTCTGTCTTTGTGTAACCAAACTTTTCTGAGTTTATTCCTTCAATACCAACCACATCAGCTTGAGGACGAATCTTTGCTACATATTCCATTTCTTGCTTGAGACGACCTAAAGATGCAGCAAAGGAATCTGCAGCAACTTTTGCATCATCTGCCCGCTTCTTCCACAGCAGAAATCCGACTGCAGCTGCAGGTAAAGCCATGAGCGCAATTGGGTTCAATGCCAGCCCCATAAGACTAGCACCAGACCTACGCATCAAGTCTAAAGATCGAACGGCTTGACCAGCGCCACTGGCCATCATACCAAGGTTTACTACGGATTGACCCAATGCTGGATTCATTGCAGCAGCAGCAATACCAACTTGGGAGATAGTACGTCCTGTCATAGATAAACTACGACCAGCACCACGATTGATACCATCGAAAGCGCTCATTGTTTGAGCACTGTTAGCAATTTCATCGCTAGAAGTGGAGAATGAAGATTGAACCTCCTTGTTGGTCTTTTCAATGTCACCAGAAAACTTATCAGCTTTCTCAGAAGCATCCTCCATCATGGAAGAATAGTCTGAGCCATCACCCATCAATCGTACCACAAGCCGTTCGAGTTCTACCTCTTCAGACATGCTATTTCTTCTCCTTCTTTCCTACACCAAGAGTAGACCAGCGTGCTCGTGCCTGCTCTCCTGCTTCCTTGCGAGTCTTTGGCTTCACTTCCTTGTCTTCTGCTTTCTTGACTAACTTGATACGCTTGTCACTGACTTTTCCATTGCCAACATTTGCACGCTCCACATCGTGCGCAATTTGCATTAGATAGAAGTCAGTTCTGCTGGGCTCATTCCATTGTCGTTCTAGCCATTCCATCCATGCTAAGTATTCACGGTTGCTAGTTTGCTTCTGTAAGTCACTAATGGTGCCTTGCCAGTGTCGATGGTCGGCTAACACAAACCAGCCATCTAACCGGCTGACAAGTTTTTTAAGGGGGTCTCTTTTTTCCTCAACTGCTCGACTTTATTCTGAAGCTGAACGAGTTGTTTCTCTAGGGTTTCAAGATCATCCACTTCATCAATATGGCTGATCTTCTTTCCTGTGTCAAACAGCTTCGATGAGATGTGAGAAGGCCAACTACGAATGGTTGCTTCACTGACAGGAGTGACACCATCTTCCATGAACAGGCACATGCTCACGAGAAACGGTTCCAAATCAGCAGTATCTTTCAAACGAACAAGACGTCCGTCTTCGTTGTACTCATGCTTGGCTAAACGAGCATTCTGAAACTTAACTGCTGTGTCACCATTGGCTTCTCGCAGAATATACTTTTGATTGCCCACAACAACTGGCAATTCAATGCAGTCGAGACTTTCAAAAATCAATTCTTCATTCATTGTTTCGCTCCTAGTGTAAACTACTTAAACTAACGTAAGTGCACCGTTTCTTAGCCCTTCTCGCTTCGTTTAAGAGCAAGGGAGCGTTTTGGAGTAGATTACTACCCCCTAAACCCTAGAACCCCTAGAAACGGATGCTAGAGGGGTTCTAGAGGGTATTATTAGCCTACCAACCAGTACCAGTGGCAGGGGTTTCAACCGGATCTGTTTCAACACCGCTAGCATTGGTATCCGTCTCCACGATTTTGATTTTCGCGGTTGGGCGTTTACCTTCTTCGAGAGCATCAGGAATAAACGACCCAGCGTATCCCCAAAATGCGCGAGTACCACCGTCTGGGAATGTGACCGTGATCAATTGGTTGTTACCCAACAGAGTTGCAAAAGTGGTATACGCTGTAGGATCATAAGCAACTGTTAGATCACCGTCCGGTGCATCCAACAACTTGCGAGGTGCCTTACCCCGATACTTTGTACGACGCATCGTCGTGGTGTCAATTGGGGTACCAATATCCAATCCAGGTGGTTGTACGCTGATCTCTTCAAATACCGTGCCAGCCCCTGTGAAGTCAATCGTGGTTCGATAACCATCTCGCATTGCTTTTACCAAGTCAGCCATTTCAATTTCTCCTTCAAGTAGTAATCTGCCGCAGGGCTACCACGGCGTTGATAGTGAACAATACGCGATTTGTGTTGGGTTCCTTCCCAATACTTATTGGTCCGCTCGTCCTTGATGCAGAATAGACCCCATACTGTGTTGCACCAATTGTAACAACATTGTTTCTTATAGACTCATCTAGTGCTACTGCGATTTGCCTTGCCTTCAATTGTCCATCTGGGTGATTCACCCCACGTACTCGTATTTGCACCCCATAAAATTCCCACTTCTGGCCTGTTTGCATACTACGGCCATCGTACCTACCTGCAGTGTCATAAATCGTTATCACTTGATCAGGTAAATCTTGCTCACTGCTAATGGAAATCGGCCAACCACTAGATGCTGGTGGCAGCACTCCGTGACCTAGCTGAATTAGCAGGTATCGCAAAACATCAGCGGGTGCATCGGTTAGTGTTCCGCCCATTATTCTTTAGCTGTAAAAGAAGATCCCCGAAGATCACCTGTGTCAATAGGAACTATCAATTGACTCTCACGTTGTATCCGCACTGCTCCTATGAGAAGAGCATCTTGTAGCTTTGCTCCAGCAGCAACTGCTTGGTTAATATCATTGGCTAGTTCACCACTGTTACTTAACTCTCGAGCAGGTTGTTCCAAGAACTTTGCTTGTTGATTTGGTCCACGACTTGTCTTGCCTTTCCAACCCTTCTTTGTCTTACCGCTTTTTGTTTTACCAGCTGAAATATCTTCGCCATACCAAGCGTTGTAATCGGACCCATGCCTTGCTTCTAAATTCTCGTGAACATAAACTGCGTAGGCTGCTGTATAGCCAACAACCACACTTTCTCCTGCTGTGGCATTTGGTGACACTAACTTTTCGGCTATCTTTTGCCTTAGTTTTTCTTTCAGTCGTTCTAGGTTTTCTACCTTCAACTGTCCTCTCCAAACAGGTTATCCATTTCGTAGGGACTTGTTGCTGCTGCAGGAATTGTGGTATCAATCCAATCTGTCTCTGTGCCCCTACGGATAGAATACAAAGCACCGGGCACTAGGTTTGTGAACGTAACTAATCCGTCTGCATCACTGGTTTCGGATCTGATTGCTGTGTCGTAACCACTGCCATTTCCTGACAAGGAAACAATCTTCATTTGTATGGTGACACTCTCTTCTACATCTCCATTTTCGTCATAGCAATATAGATAACCTGTCACAAAATCAGGATCACTGGCAGGAATAGTGACTTCTGTCATAGCATAGGTGTGGGTAGTGTTGGCAGAAACCACCAATGTGGTTGGAGTGAATGAATATCCAGATTTTGTGATCACTACATCCCATGTTGCATCATCTATCCCAAACACAATAACACCAGATACATTCGTATCACCCACTTGAGTTGTAGTTCCACTGGTCACTCGCACACGAGCGTTTTCCAAAGCATCTGTGCCATCTGTAACAGTGATAGTTACTGTTCTAGCGCCATTCCCAAGACTGACAGAACTGACAATGGATAGCATTTCTGCTAGGTCACCATCCCCACCTGCTTTAGTCAAATCTTCTATAGCTGCTGTACTAATTGCTATTGCTTCAAGGCTGTCTGTTGTGTTATTAAAACTAGCACCTGCTGTGGTTGCATTAACTTCTGCAAGTGTCGTAGCATCAGCAGTCTTTCCAGCAAGTAAACCAAGCCACTTAGCAACCAATGTGATTCCGGTAAACTTCGCCTCCACGGCCGCCGCACTCGCTGCCGCCGCACTCGCCTGAGTAGCTATGCCGTCAATTAGCGAGTCTGTCCTGCCCCCATCGGCCAACTCTGCTTGAATCTCGGCTGTATCGGCAAGGATCTCCACGGATATTACCCTCGACCCCGACCAGCCCATAGACCACGATTTCGCCAGATCATCCGTGGCTGCCGCTGTGCTACCCAGTTGCCAGATTATTGAAACCACATATTCGGCCGCAGCCAGCCCACTGGGAACACTGCCGACAAACGCACCAGTGCCAGTAATCTCGGTGAGTGTTATTTTATAGGTCGCCCAATTGGCAATCGCATAGTCAGCTAGTCCAGATCCGTCAGCTTTTGCATATTGCGCGCCAAGTACCATTTGCGCGTAGGCAATACGGCCACTCTTTTCGATTCCGGCAGCGTAGATGATTTCATTGGCCATTGTTGCTCCCTATTGCGAAACGAACTGCGAGGCGGCCAGATTAGCGATTGCCCGATAGGCTGTTGGGCTAAGATGAACTCCGTCGTCGCCATAAAAATCAGGTGACGCCGTGTTCGGTATATTCGGGTTGGCCGCCGACCCAAGCAATGCCCAAGCATCAATCAGTGGAACATTGATCGAAGCGCAGTATTCTCGCAGCCAACCGTTGTAGGATTTTAGAAGAACACTCTGAGCCGCTGTCGCAACGTACCACGGTGGAATTGTCAGAAACGCTGGTAACGTGCCATTTCCTAGCAGCGTCTGCGCGATTGCCCGAATGTCGGCGCTATACTGTGCCAGAGTATAGCCATAGCTAACATCATTGATTCCTAGGCAGATAATCGCTGCTCTCGGGTAGTACGGCGTGCAATAGGTCGCCAGATAATCATCCCCGAGCGGCGACCAGTGATGTGCTGTTGTGCTGCCGATCCCGTGATGCGCGATCGTGAACAGCGTAGAGTTAGCCTCAGCCAGATACCCTGGAATCGTGGATCGAGGCGTGAATGTTTTCCAATCGCCAGTGGAGTAGCTCGCCAGCATCGAGTGCATTCCCGGCGAACCGGCCATCAACGAGTCGCCAATGCCGATAAAGATCGGCGATTGCATGTATGCTTCACACCAGATCGAATAATTTGCCGTTGTTGTTCCCCACGTCACGCCACTGCCTGAAACTGACACATTGTTAGTCCAAAGCATTGCGTAGTCTTGTGCGGCAGCAGATTCGTAGGTCTTAACGTATACCGAGTCTGTGCCAACCGCTGTTAGTCCTAGGCTATCTCCCGCTCGCACTCCGATAATAGGATTTGCGAACGTAAAGGTGTTCCAGCCGGCCACAAATGGCCCGCTCTGCGTATCAGAATCGCTGCCTACCTGATCCCACGTTGCGCCATTGTATCTCCACGCGCGAAACACCAGCGACGTTAGATTCGCCTGATAGGTGTCAGTGATGTACAGCCTGGCTCCCGTTATGGTTCCGTCTTGGCGAATACGCTGACGGTTTCCACCGAACAAAAATGATCGCGTCGTGTTCACCGTTGAGCATATCGAAAAGCTCGGCGTACTGCCGGAACTGCATGCGGTGGAAACCAGATTGGAATAGCCACGGCTGGCTGTTGGGATTGCGTATAAACTCATATTATTTTCTCCCCACTACGGCCGTTGTGCCGTCGCTCGCAAATGTGCCAGTAATAAGTGAGCCGGTTACTCGATTCGCCACCCTCGTAAATGCTAAGCCGCTGGCACCCATGCCATTTCTTCCCCGTCTCGCCTTGCTGAATTAGCTGTTGAAAACTAAACCAATGCCTTTACCGCTGCACCGACACCCACGCCAATAATGCCGCCAAGTGTTCCACTACCAATCATGAGCCCAACAAGCATACTAAACCTTACTTCAAGACTTCTTATGGACTTAGATACGGAATCTGCTGATGTAGCTGCAGGACATGCTTTACGGTGCTCTTCTAAGACTTCTCGTGCAGCTACCAGTCCAGCTTCTCTGGCAATCATTCTGACATAATCTGGCAAAGGCACTTGTACTTCATCGGGCAACATAGATTCAATTCCTTTCAAATTCCTGTCCTCATTTATTGCTGAGGAAATTTGTATGGGAGATTGTCCAAAATCCCCACTGTTTCTTACTTGACCAGAAATGGGTGATTGCTCTTCATGCTGAATTCTTCGTTTTGTCATATTGATGGAGGAGGGGGAGTGTATTGACTCGAAGTCATTCCAACCCCTTCATTAGTGATTGTCCTTAAAAAGATCATTAACAAGCTGGACATGGTGACCCCCTGTCCAAATCCGGAAGACATGAAAGGTCCACCAGTAGGTCCAACAGATTTCTCCGTTGCCCACAGTACAACTCCGAAAATCAACAGTACTGAACCTACTAACAATGTCTTACTTCTATACCAAGGCTTCTTGTCTTTACTATCTTCGATCCCCGCTTCAAATCCTGATGCCCAATCTTTCTTCTCTTCATCTGTTGTAAAACGGCAAGGCTGTCTTGTACGAACACACTGCCAACCTTCCCAATAGGCTGCAGTAAAGGTTGCAATCTTTGTGCTCTGTGTTTCTCGGATTAAACGAATGGTGATCATAGTTATTAAGTAGAATCTACCCAGCGGTCATCGGGGACAACAACCGCTGGGTAGTTAGGGGGGACTGCCCCATGCAGTAAAGGCTATCAACCCCCACGTCGGGCAGATCGTCTTTCTTGACGTCGTTCGCAACCAAGTAGGTTACAAACTCTGCCAACTACACCACGAGCCCTAACTGCAACACGTCCTAGCAAACGCAATTCCACATCTTCTGAAATCGTTGTAGCAGAAGTAGTGGTTGTCTCGGTATTCACTGTGCTAACGGATCGTCTCATAGGACAAACACCATTGGCGCAAGGCTGATCTACCATTGATATCTCTAGGTTTATATTGTCCGGATTTTTCAATTGGTCAACATATTGAGGTGAGACAACCAGCTTGTTTTCTATGGGCATTGGTTTAGAAGTACTACTAGCTGCAATCTGTTGTACATCTTGAGGAACGTCTGCAGCAGCCACTGTGTAAGTCAACGGCAGCAAGTAAGTACTTGTAGCACTTGTACTTGCTGGAGCAGTTAGCAAGCTACCACCAATTAACAAGCACACACAACACAAAATCGGAATTACGTTCTTCATCACATCCTCGCTTTCTGCTGAATTGATCAGCAAATGAAATTCTCAATTAAAAACTAATTGTGCAGTGTGCTTAAACAACTGCCACAATCCATAACATTCTAATGCACCACAGGAAAGAATTAAAAGAGTCAAAGATAAAATACCTATTGACAACACCTCCTGTTGGATAAATACCTTGTCACAGATGTTGTACAATCGATACATATCTTCAACTCAACAAATTGCAAATTTAAGCTGCTAAGTTCATTCCACGTAGTACAAAGGAACCCATGCTGGGAATAGCCTTACTACCTGCCAGCCAAGCATCATTGCCTTGTCCATGAGTATTGGGGGTGTGAACTTCAATTTGACCCTTGGCATTGATACGAAGCATGTCAAGAAACACAGCATGACCCCACCAGTCATAACCAACGTAACAACCATACCCCATCAAAAGAGCAGTAATGGTTTCTGCCCAAACTTCCTTGCCCCCCAAATCCCACCACTCTAGGGGCATGTAGCTTTGCCGCTCTTCTGCATATTGAGAACTCCATTCACCTTTGGTGATCTTCAAATGAGGCACTGTAGCAATGCTGGCTATTCCTCGGTTGTTGGCGTACTCTAGTGCCCTATCCAAGTAGTACCCTTTGTTTCGATAGCCAACGCACTCTGCTAGAGATTCACCCATGAGTTGAACAAATGGTTGATTCTGAGCAGCACGAACAGCCATGCATATCTGTGCTAATGATTTTGCCCAACAGAATCCCAACCCATTCTGATAATCTAACTTCGTATCAGACTTCCATCGTTGACCGATGAACAATCCGTTTGCAGTCATCTCTGCAATACGAGTCTTCCATTCACTTTCAGGGATGATAGGCACTTGCTCTGCAAATACCATTGCACAGGACATTTCCCCAATACCAGTTTGACGGGGCAGGGCTCCTACTGAGAACCCTTGATTTTGGGATTCTTGGACCACTTCTTGCCAATTGTCGTCATTGATTAGAATCATTGCCCAATCTCCTTCTTCAAGTCAACCAGCGTAGTGGGACAAGGTTTCACTGTGTAAGAACCCCCTGGCCATCGCAATACCAACACTGGTAAGTCCTTACCCTTCACTGCCTCTAAGAAAGGTTGAGCTTCTTTTGAGGGTTGCTTGTTCTTGCCCACAATATTTTGGTCCCATACGTTGATGCCCAGGGAAGGTGCCTTGGCCAGCACTTCTACCATTGCAAAAGACAAGGGCTTATTGACCCCAGACTCATAAACGATTACTGCTGCATTGGGGGCAGTTACTCCAGGCATAGCAACCAAGTCTGGTCTAGCAACTAGACCCACCCCTAACAGCATCAATAGCAGTATCCCAACAACGGGTAATACCTTCTTCATTGAATGGGCACCTCCACAACAGTACCATCGACGGCTGTAATCTTAGCAGTCTTAACTGCTGTGTCTGTAGTGACTGTAGTTGTAGAATCTGTCTGAGCCTTACGCCATGCAGCCATTGCCCCTTGCCACAAGACACTAGAAAGCACGTCGCAAGCCTTTACTGCTTCCTCAGAAGATTCAACCACATCTACTCGACTCAACAATTCAACATAGCCAAGGTTAGTCGTCAACTGAGCAGATTCCAATGCTCCGGTGATAAACTTACCTACGGGAGTAACCCCAACGCTGGCTCCCTTAAACCATGTCGTCCAAACATAATAGAGCAGTCCTAAAACTGCTGCTACAATTACACACCAACCAATCATCTGTACCATGTTCTCACCCTCCCCCTAGAAGCATCTTGATGAGTCGCAGGGGCCATAATAGACCACCAATTATTGGTCGATCTAAACCGTTGGCCAAGATGTACACCAACATGATAATTGCCGGTGCGACGTATGCCGATATACCACAAATCCAATACCATTTTGCAGTCATTTCCACACCCCCAACTTTTGACGCTTTGCTGTTGCCTCTACCCTCTTCCATTCCTTCGAAGCACTGGGCAGGCACTTAACCATTCCAGCATAGAGTTGCTCTACTTGTAAGCAACTGCCAGTTTCCCCATACACAACACCAGTTATTGGTCCTAGTGATTCAACTTCCTCTGGTGCTTCCACAGTCACCGTAGGTTCTTCTTCCTGCTGCGGCAGGCTAAACTCAGCTTCTGATCTAAAAATACTAGTCCGATTCGTTTCCACTCGAATCGTTTTTCCAGCAATCTTCTCTAGATTAGATCTGCTTTGCTCAGCTAAAATGCTTCCACTTTCTGGAGCAGCAACATCAATCAAAGTGACTGTGTGTGTTCGTCTTCCTCTCAGCCCAGCTTTGCAAGATAGTGTAACACCATTGGTTACGGAAATTACACTCTCTGTTGTTATGTGTGGTGGTCTAGGATCTCGTTGTCTACGACACATAAAGTCTCGGCAAGAGCAACCGAAGTTGGTACCGCTACCAGACCAATTGGCCCCCAACTTTATGCCATAGCTGAAAGCAATACAAACCCCGATCAATATCACCCACACGTACCAAGAAAACGTCTTGACAGCCCAACTGAATACCTGTGCAATAAAACTAGCAATGGCACCAATTACGGAACCAATTACGCTCAGTATTGCTAAGACTATTCCCATGATTACACAACCGTTGGAAGTTGTTCTTCGTATCGTTTACAAGTTACTCTACGACGAAACCTTCTGCCCTTTAAGTCGGGCACTTCATCATAGTTCTCTACCTCCTTGATGTTCGTTGGAGATGCAGGTAGATCTTTCAATTTTCCTTTCCACACTAAACTACCTGGAGTAATCACTCGATCTACAAACAGTGTAACACTCACAGCAATTACAGTATCTTGTGCTCCACTGCTTTGTGTCTGACCCTCTTCCCACCGCACATTAATCTCTATGGGAGAAGTAACCGTGTACCGACCATAGGTATCGTAATCACCCCTGGCCCAAAGGACTGCATGCTGATTCAGATTCTGAGATTCAATTGGGGGCATTTTATTGATACTGCTCTTGATCGTCTGGGTCTTCACCTAACCAGGAACAAGTAGCGACGCGACGCTGACCTGTTTCTACTTCCTTACTACGCTTGGCAAGATAGCCGCTTGAGTCAAGTAGCATTGCTGTTTGACCATATTGCGTACCATTCAAAGCCATTGCTGTAGTACCCTGGAAGCTGCCACTGGCCCCACCCGTACTTTTCGTTTGGGTGATCTGATCTGCATGAGCATAGAAGTGTGCCGAGAGGTAGCACTCAATCTCGGCCAGTGTGGCAGCATCCGGGGTTCCAACCTGTAAAGCAACTTGGCTCACCAAGATATTTGCAGTCTTGATGAATGGATCTAGTGCAGGTTTGTTCTGGGTGTCATAGTGACCACCTAATACCCTCTGCACGGCGATAGAAGTTGTTCTGGCCATCAGCGCGTCGCTCCTCTCTTAGCAGAGTAACGACTACGCAGTGGCAGCATAGGCGTCACGAATGACCTGAAGAATGTCAGCCTTGGTTTTGGCCTGACCTAGCTCAATGCTGTCGCCTCGAGCCATTTCTTTCAGCTCTGCGACACTCATACCACTAAGACCATCATCAAGCTGGCTGACCTCTTGAACATGCTCTTCAACTGGCTTGGCCTTGATCTTGTCCGTAGGTTGAACACGATCATCATCCACCAATTGAAACTTGTCACCCAAGGCACCTTGCGTGCCGGGGCGACTATTGTGCTTCAATAAGCAGTTGTCCGTCTCGACTACGTCACCAGGTTCGTAGACAATGGGACTACCAGCTTGGGCATGACCAGCAGGATAGAAACCTTCTGCATGACAGCCACGCAAGATTCGATACTTCGCCATGATATTCGCTCCTCAGTTAGTGTCAAAAGTAATTGCTGCTTTCGCTTACCGTATCCCTCTGCCGCCCATTGCAGCTAAGACGGCAGAGGGTATTCACAATAACACAACTTGCTTAGATACTAAGCACAAGTGTCACTTTAGGCATTGGTGCCAGTCGGATAGGTACTGTCTGTGCCAGCTGTCATTGTTGCGTGACAGATCCCGCATCTGCCGGCTTGAGTGCTACGAATTTGAGGCACTTGTATAGCTAGCACCTTAAAATTCAAGCGCATGCCACCAACAGATTCCCATTGAACCGTTGTGAGGTCCAAACCGTTGATTGCCCGACAAACGTCAGGAGTCATCTGGACCAGCAAGAGATTGAACGGATTGGTAGCAGAACCCAAGAAGTCCAAACGTCGAACGTCTTGAATGTCACCAATCTTCATCAAACGCTCACGCAACGTCTGAGTCGCTACACCGCTGGATGCAGCCAAAATGTAGTCGTTGTCCATGTACTGGTCCCAATCCGTGCTGTGGTACAGCATGTAAGGACCATAGAAACGACCGTTGCGCAGCAGATCCCGCATGGCCAACACGTCTTTCAACGTCCAGAGAGGAACGTAGTTCGTGCTCGTGGGTGCTGTGGTATTAGCAAACGTATGGCGGTCAGGATAGTTGGTGTAGCCATACACCGTTGAAGTGCGATCACCGTTACGACCAGTGCCGTAACCACCAGACTGGGTCATCGTACCACCGTAGGTCATACCCGTCGTGGTGCCAATGAGGGTCTGCTCAATCATTTCCGCAACACGGCGACCAGCAGCTTCGCCCATCGTTGTGTCCAGCGGAGTACCCGTATTGCGGGACTCAGCCAACCGACGCGAGGAGTACCAGAAGTCGGAGTGCGTAATGGGCAGCGGAATACCTTGCAACTGGAACGTCGGACTATCCGTATGTCCTTGGGTAAGACCGTCCATGTCAACCAAAGCTTCACCAGGATCGCTCATGGTTTCGTGCTCCAGCATGCTCTTAGCCATGCCGTTGAAACCACCGTAGCTACTTGCAGCAGA
>Ga0172381_10006396_pt1 | contig 11793 bp, 26 predicted proteins | sample Leawel6488metaG_FD_119754 | JGI IMG/M metagenome (GOLD analysis project Ga0172381, IMG submission 119754) | Leachate microbial communities from a municipal landfill in Southern Ontario, Canada - Leachate well 64-88 metaG | ecosystem: Engineered > Solid waste > Landfill > Unclassified | place... | reverse complement strand
CCCAGAGATTGTAGAACCGGTAATGAATATCGAATCGGTGTGGTAATACCCAGTCGCATTCGATGTTACATTCGACATCGAAGTTCCTTGAGACCAGTTCAGGAACGCTCCGTATATCGGCTGAGATGTCATGTCGGCATTGACATATCCTTCGATCTGGTATTTTGTCGTAAGGGTTGTGTAATCGAATCCGAAAACGTACTGCTTCCCGGTACTCAGCGAGGTTGCATAGAGCAATGCGTAATAAACCCCGGCATCATCGGTATCAGCATCCCAGACGTGGGTTACTGTTTGTGTCTGGGTGGTGATTGAGGTATTCGCTCCGTGGGGTATGCCGTAAACATCCTGCACCACGAGAGAGTAGGAATAACTGGAGGTATCCCAATATCCCCCATCGGCAACAATGGTGATCACGGAACCGGTATCGCCGGTGGAATAGGATTTGGACGACCACGTTACACTTGCCCCGTTACTCTTCTTCCAGATCAGGTTTGAGTACTGCCCACTATCCGGGATGTACAATCCATATAGACCATCTGGTGCTCCGGCGTCTATCAGCAGAGTTTTGATGTCGATCTGAACTGTACCGGAATATCCGGTGCCGGTGTAGTTCGTGGCATAGACGGCGTTGGTGAAGTAGTTCTTGAGTTGGATTGTCTGGTTCTCTAATGCTTCTGGAGAGAGCGAGGCGTTGCCACGGCTCCACTGCCCGTACATATATGTCGCAGACACCTGCCCATATGTAGAATTGTAAAGCCCATCGCTCGCGTCGTTCAGGATATCATCAAGGACGATGAATATTTCTTCATCTGATTCCGGGAGTCCGAGAACGACTTTGTTTTCAGTCTGACCATATACGTAGTCGTCCCAGTATACTGTTATAGTACCCCCATATCCCCCGGTGGAGTAGCCTTGCCCGCCAAACGCGACATAAGATGGATTTTGGGCCAGCGAAGTAGATTGCGCGAAACGATTACCGTTGTAGTATAGACTGGCAACCCCCCCGCTCATTTTCATTTCCCAGCGACCAAGATATGTACCTACCGAATCGTTAAGAGTGAATGCATACAATTCATTTCCATTAGCATCAAACAAACGGCAACTTGGGGTTTCACGGCCAGTACTAGATGAATAAAGTAACGTCGCTGCCGCATAGGTTGTCTGTGATGGACTTTTTAAAGCAAACCCTGTAAAATCATATTGCCCGTTATTGTACAATCGAATGTAGTTGTTTCCACCGGTCGCACTCTCAACCCATTTGAAATACGAACCGGTTTGATCACCAACGTAGAACATTTTCAGACTTGAATTATCTCCCGCGTTCTGGAAGTTCAGGTTGGTTGCACTTGCAACACCCGCGAGCGCGAGGATCAGGAGAAGCACGAGAAGGCGTTTCATAACCGCAGCCTCCGCTTGAAAAAGTCGGTATAGGATTCATCACCGCGTTTCTTGCGTTTTATCTGTTCCCGTACATGTCGAGGGAGTTGGATGGTTGTAAGATCGTCGCGGTCTTTATTACTCATAGTGAGTTATTGAAATTCAATAGTATTTAAAAGATAGTGGATAGTTTATTTCACTAGTACAAATCTCGCGTATTTTACACGCTTCTTTTTTGGTGCGTATCTTACCATCTGTTCGATTATTGCAATAGACATCAGAATTACGATTGGTAGAATTAAGATTCCGATTATCCATCTCAAAAGAGTTTCGTGCGGGTATTCTGTATCTTCTATCACTTCTCACACCCACGTATCCAACGCGACGCTGCGTTTTCCATCGCGGTAAGTCACCGTCACGACGACATGATCCTTCCCCAATGTCCCAGCTGTCTTAGCCGAAGTGCCAACCTCGACATGCCCAGTCTTGCTGAACGGCGTCTGCATCTCCTGCTCGTTGACCAGCGCCACGATGCCAGGGTCGGCTACGTCCAGCTGATTGGGTCCACCGTGGTATGTGACGTAGATGGTTTCACCTTCCTGATGCGCTGTGAACGAAACGAGGTGGATTGCGGGAGCGGTGTTGCCCATGTTGAGCGTCAGTGCGATAACTACACCTGCTAATACTACGGTGAGTAAAAGGATTAGGAGGGTTGCGAGGATTGGGGAGACGGCGGTGTCGTTCTTCATGATGGTACACCAACGTAATTAATTGCACCCAGAAACATTCCCATTCCGATACATATTCCCACCATACAAACAAGTGGAGAGAAACCTGCAATAAGAAGTCCTCCAGATATTGCTGTGATAACTGCTCCATATTTTAAGAAATCTACAAAAACAACTGTCATCTCTTCCTCACTCCTCGCACTCGCGCTTGGATTCGCACGGGGGTTCTTTTTCAACAATTGTGTAACGCTCGTATAACGAACCGATCAGCATACCACTCATCACAGACATTGCAATAAGGATGTACGTAAATTCTGGCTCGAAGAATACAATCTGATCGAATTCCTGTATCTGCCCAGAAAATGCCAAACCGAAGAATAACGAAAATAATGCAAGTTCTCCAAGAGCAAGTGGACTTATTTTCATTTCACTTCCCCTCCAGCAGTTGCACCGCTTTGATTACCGCCATTGAACAAACAGCGGATACATTGATCCCAACCTTCTTTGCGCGTTCAAGCGTTCCCTTTGGAAGCGTGATTGAAGTTCGCTCAAACGGTGGTAAGTTTTCCTTTGGTCTTCCCATACTAATGTATATTGTGGTATGTCTATTTATACCTATGTAAAAAAAAAGAGAATTGCTTTAAGAAACAGATGCTATGTTTACCATCGTGTTATCTGCGAACGGGTTATGCCGATCTCTGTTGTCGATAACCAGATAGGTTCCGTTTTCAATAATGACATCACACTTGTTGGTATACCCTTCATAGATCCACGCGGGGGAAATCAACTGGTGATCAAATCTATGATAAACCCTATCATAAATCATTTCAGAATCGGAATCTTGGAGTAGGAGAACATCGTTCCCGGCGCGAATAGTATAAATCGCGACCGCAGACCCGGTAGTTATCTTGTATACCCCAGCATCCATAGAATACGCAATGGCTTCTCCTTTGAAGAACAGACGAGTAGTATCTACGTCGCCCACGCCAAGCATATTCACAAAGAGGGTGTTTTGCGCAGGAGCCTCGAAGATGTAAGTATTTGTTTCCGAACTCTTCCGGTTATCTGTATAATCCTGATGCGCGATGTATCCATTAACGGCATCAATATTATACTGGCTCTGAACCACACCGGTACTGTTTTCCACAATCCCGATATTCGATTGCTGGTTCCCGAGAGCTGGTGAAACGACCGTTGCCACGATCAGGCAAAAGAGAAAAAGAAGATTAAGGCGTGTTGACATTGACGCCAACCTGAATCGACTTGGTTGTCTTCTTCATGGACACAGATGCCTGCTGCCCGACATTGCTGGACCCGATATTGACATTCCCGGAAACCTGAATCGACTTCTTCGATTTTGTCATGCCCGCATCAGATACCTGCACAATATTCTTGCTCTTCGTGTTGATGTTGATCGATGCCTGGATTGACTTACTGGATTTGGTCATTACTGCATCGGCCTGTTGCTGAACGTTGCTGCTGCCCTGATTATAGTTCCCTACAATCTGGATTGAGTGGGACACTCCAGACATGGTGCCCGTGGTGATCTGGGTGGTCGTCTGGGTTGTTGCTGCAACCGGTACTGCGAGCATCGCTACCATAGCGACAACTGCGATAAATGCGTATGCGAGTTTCATTGTGGTTTCTTCTCCGATTTGTTATCTGTCAATTTATCCCCATTATGCCCACAGGCATAGCATTGATAAGTATGTCCGTCGGCACGGAATCGCAAATTTGTGGATCTGCAACACGAACAGGGATATTTGAGTGGGCTTGATGTCCGTGCCATAAACAATGTCTGTTTTGTTTCTATTTAAACGCGCGCACGCGCATAGTTTATTACCTCGAACTGCAATTATATATTATGGGACTCTGCTCACAGATACATGATAACGTTCCGAAACGGTGGATAAAAGAAGACCATTGGAAGTATCCGTTCACTCTCACGCAGATGGACACCATCAAAGATGCTGACATCACGTTCCATTTTGACGTGCAGGATATCGTGAAGGAATGGGGTATTACAGAAATGCTGTGCGAGTGTATGGATCTTCTAAAAGAGTTGAATGAGATGAAACGTTACGGCACGGTTAGTAAAACCGGTGCTAGTTGAGTTATATTCCAAGTCACTGCTGTAAACGTAACCATCGTTCCTGCTGCTGGGATAGTCCACCCCGCTCCTTCTTTTGTTCTCTCTGTTAATACAATCACTCCTATTGTTAGAAGTAGGAACGCGAACTTCAGTTCCACCAGATGATCTATCATCAGAGACATCGTTGGGCTTTTCTCGTACATCCCGATTGCCAACGCTATCTTAGTAGTGATGATATCGGCTGCTGTGAATATCCCGAGAAGCCAATACCATATTACGGACCAGATCATCTGATCACTATCCTATGTATGCTTCCTACCCAATGATAGCAGGTATTCCTGAATAAATAATATACGATACTGATTGGAAACACACATGGTATTTTCCACTCGTGGCACAAAGCGAAATGCGGCTTTTTTATGAAGATTATTGTATCCCCTACCTTTGCCACCCACCACAGATGGATCTGATAATTTTGAAGTAGTTCCTGGACCAACCCAGGGGTTTCGATATATCCTGCCTTCCCTATTCTTTCCAAGTTGCTACAGAAATGTTCCGGATCGCGTACGTGCTCTGCAATATGAGAGGCAACTACGAAATCGCAAGACTTTGCCGGTATCGGGATTTCTTGTTCGTCAACATCACATTGAATAAATCTATCTTTTGGAACCTCCGCCGCGATTTCCCCCATACGATGCAAGCTCTCAATAAGATCCCTATCAACATAGTAGGTTGCGCCTTTTACGGGATCTCCACCAAATCCGATATCTGCAACGATTGCATCCGATGGCAGTTCGATTACGATTCCGTTGTAGCCCGGTTTTATTCGATAGGGTAATTGTGTCATCGTAGATAATCTTCCTGGAACTCTATCCACGGCTCGTTTTTCTTCTTCTCTTCCTTCTTTACTTCCTCCGGCCATAGTGGAGGATCGGCTTTACGGAATGATTGGCGATCACACATTGCTACACCTTCGGCAACTTAATCGGGTATTCCTCATAATCGCGTTTCAGTATCCGGTACATACAATGGATCTTGGTTTTGCATCGCCTGTCTTCATCCCGCGCTTTACATTTATCGTGGATCGTTTTGTTGCAGTGGGCGCACATTTGATTGGTAAGTGCATTGTAGATGCTGTAGGGGTCGGTCATCTCACACTGCCCCACTCATCACCAACCCATATACATTCGTCACCGTATAGAACGCATACATCAGGCAGAGCACCAATCCACTTAATCCTCCGTCCCACCACTTCTTCCATAGACCATGGGACCAGCACAGCAGGATGAAATTTGACAGCGCCCATATCTGCATAGCTGCTACGTGGTCAAGGAAGATGTTGTTCCAGATTACTCCTACGCAGGATACGATGCTTCCGAGAACGGCAAGGTCAAGGCCGATGTCTTTGAGATCAATCATTTTAAGACACCCTTATTGCAGAATGGGCAGACACCTTCGCTCGCTGAATACATCCCGCAGTGGCTACACTTCTTATACTTCGCTTCCCGCTTCTGCTGGGTCGGCGTGGCGTCGATGGGATCGGGGGTCATTTTCTCTCCTGTAATTTGCGAGAGTATTCTTTCATCTCATCTAAGTCTTCCCACAAAATAGTATGCCCATGCTTTTGAGGGGTTTCGACATCAATATGAATCCCGTTTGGCATAAACTGTACGTGTAGTCCGTCTCTTGCCATGCTTGCTGTTCTCCAGCCGTTCATCGCAGTCGCCCCTCCTGCTGTGGCTCCGGCTGCCGGAGGGATTGGATAAGACTTCTTGCCATCTGTGCGCCTTCGTTCATACCACGCAAGAACTCTCTCCTATCCTCTGGCTCGCTTGGATCTTCGTATCTCGATTTACGGGTTGAACAAAGTGATTCTAACTTTTCGATATCCTGCTCGCGGGCGGCTTTGGCTGCTTCGGCTCTTGCTGCTTGGACGATTGCTGCGCCTTCAAACGTGATATCCTCAACAACTGTGGAAGGTGCCGGGGCGCTGGTGTGATTTCCGTTTGGTTGGAAAACTTCTACAATCTTACACGCTGTTAAGTATTGACGCGCTGCCTCATCTTCTGAATCAAACGTGCCTATATGTATCCCAACCCCATTGATTTTTATTTTTGCTCGGTATTTCCCATCCCTTTTCTGGAGAGAGATTCCTGGAAACTTGCTAGATTTTGGGGCGTGTTGATTCTGCTGGTTCTGTCGAGGAGTGACAGATCGCAGGTTCTCTTTTTGGTTATTCAATCCATTCCCATCAATGTGATCGCATTGCATACCCTTTGGGATATTGATGATCTCTGAATGCATCGTTATTAAAGATCGTTTGTTTGGGGCAACCGTTATGTATCGCTCCGCATAGAACGTATTGACAACTTTGTGCGAGAACCAATTGTTGCGATTGATTCTCTCAAAATCGTCATCATCTACGAGCGCCACTTTTCCATGATTTAATAATGGGATCTCTTTCATGCGCTCACTTCACCCAGCCCGCGTCTGATGGTGTAGTCATTGCTTTAAATGCCTCATCTTCTTTCTTCATCTCATCGACAAAGAAATCTCGGAGTTCCTGCGTAAATTCGTAACAGGCGCACGTAATATCCAATTCCTTTATTAGTGCTACCAATTTTTCATTTGGCAACTCTGCAAGATCCTGAACCAAATCGTCTAAAGACATTTCTGTGTGAAGTTCAATTTTGCCTTTCATTTTCCTTTCACCTTCCCACCAACCGCCACCGCCAATATCTTCTGCGCTACCGATTTGGGGGGGATCATTCCTCATCACCGCTTGGTGTATCTGGGAACCCGCACTTCATTGTGAAATCGTTATCCCCCATACCATGATAAAACTCACATCCGGTACAATCGGCACATTCAACCATTATATCTTGGTCTGGGCACATCACCATTTTAGTTACATCATATTCTTCAACTACCATCCTCTTTCACCTCTTCCTAGCGTTCTGTTCCACAGCCACAGCAAGAATCTTCTGCGCCAGCGACTTCGGTGTAATCAGCGGCTTAATAATATCGTCTGCCTTCTTGCGCTTCTCTGCGGCCATGTCTTCAAGCTTCAGATAGACCGACTCTGGGATGATAAGACGCCGATCTTCTACAGGTATGATTCCCTTTTCCATACATACCATTATGGTTGTGATGGTTTATATAAGTATCTAAAAAAAGCGGAGTTTGGCCCAACCCTGCCACCCATACGCGAGAATAGCGCGGGTTCGATCCCACTGGGCGCGCAAAGGGCCGGGGTGCTCGCCCGGGTGTAGGTAGCCGGGGTCATCGCGGGGTTATGATTGGAATCCTTTGGGGCACTCTCCGTTGGATACCCAATCTCTGCAATCAAGCGGTGCTCTGAATACCAGCAGTCCGGGTTGGCGAATCTTACAAACCCGTGTGCACCCATCAGAGTTGATTAGCCACGAGTGGCACGGGCAATCCGCCCACGTGTAGATGTCATTGCGCCCCGGCTCTATCATAAGGCGCCTCGTTTCTTTAAGATATAATCTGGCTGTAGATATTGTAATCCAAACAGACTTCCAATAAATACAACAGCCCCTAACTCTGCTCCGCGTATCCCTCCGATAGACGTGCATATCATCCAGAATAGGAGTGTTGCAAAAGTGATTGCTAAAAAGAACCACATAAAGTTGTTTCGTAAACTATAGTCTTTCATACTCTATATCCTTCCACACCCTCTTCTCTTCCCTCTCCACGCGCTTCCGATGCAGCGCCGCCAAGTCCTGGAGCACCAACGCCTGCACCAGCTTCCCCGTTGCCTGTGAACGCTCGGCGTAGTGCTGGGCGAGGGATGGGGTGAGGGTGATGGCGTCCGGAACCACTCTTGCGCTTTTAAACATCGGGGTTCTTACAATGCCGCCACACGGACAGCGATTTATATCCTCCTGCAAGCAGTTGTTTGTAGGCTCGTCTACATAATTACAAATCGTACAAGTCCTGTATGGCTTCTGCCAGTTGACTCTACACTTTGGCTGCTGTTGCTTCTCCATCATCTGTAATCAACTCCTGCATCGTCTGACCATTCAATAACTTCTTGGATGCTTTTGAAGAGCAAACTCTTCTGCCCAATCGATTTACCTCTTGTTACTCCGTCGTGCTGAAATACACTAACCACGACTTCGTGAGTTGTTGGTTTTGTCATCCTCTCACTTCCTCCACCTTATACACACTAGGCAGATACGCCCAGTTACCGCATTCGTCCAGCATATACCACGTCTCTCCATCCATCAACAGGCATTCGATGTCGCAATACGTCAGACGATCTGAAAGTCCCGCGTCGATACAGAGCTGCTGTAAGTCGGTTGTGTATTGTTTCCCGGTGCGGGTGTCGGTGATGAGGTGGTGTTTGGGAATGCGGGTGTCGTATGCGCACAGTGCTCTGCTGTGCACATCGCTTCTGGTATCCTTTCTTCTATCTCTGGAAGAAGGAAACATACGCACTCGTGCCCGCAATGCTGCTGGGGCTGGGAGGGTACGGTCATGATTGCATCAACACCCACTTTGCTTTCTTATCTGCGCCCCTCTCGTTGTAGATGCATCGCTCTGGTGCAAAGCAAGAGTCTCTGCGTAAACAGCAAGGGACTAAACACTCTTTGCATTTCCATGTTCTGAATGCTGTCATCTCCCGCTCCTCGGAATGATCCGCGATGCCGTGCCGCGTTTCGCCCAACGGGGTTCTTTCTTCTTCACATCAGGGCATCTCTCATTATATTCACATTCGTAACACGTATGACTATCATACGCAGAATCTTCAATGCAGTCTGGCATACTATCCCAGTCGAAGTTCTCAACGATGTAATCTGGAATGCTAATGCCCTTTCTCCTGCACACCATCTTGACATAGTCTGCCGTTTCTTTGTCTGCGAAGGTTAGGAGGATCTGGGTGGGTTTCATCTCACACCCCCTGCTGCACTGGGCGGGGATTCTTCTTTCCATGCACGTTCCTTAATATACTTCAACCCACTCTTTGACCAGCGGTTGATAATGGCTGTATTGACTTTCAGCCAATCTATCTTCTCGCGTCCATCGCGGTCAGCTTCCATTGCGAATCGGTATGTCATGACAATACTATTTCTCTTGATCTCTGGCATTCCACATTCCATAAGTAATACCGATTCACAGTTCTGCATATACATCTTCATTCTTTCACCTCATCCAAACTCGTCTGCCCGTGCCAGTTACACGCATCGCAATCCCTGGAACAGTTCATAGGAACGTGAGTAATGGGACACCACGCACCGACAAGGATTGTTGCGCCTTGGCCGAACGGGATTTTCTGGGAGGGTTTGGGGATCATTTGTCAGTCAACCCCGCGAGAGCGTAACACTCACCATTGCAGATAACGCAAACTAATCCGCTGGTGGTGTCGTCATGCATTTTGTTTTGGGACATCACGAACAGTTCAATCTCTCCCAGTTCATCAACTTCGTTGACCATCTCCAAAAGTTCTTGGAAGAGAACCGGATCGAACGTGCCGATCTTCTGGAATTGTTTCTCCTGATATTTCTCAACACGATGCATGAACTGTTGGTCAACCTTTGATACTGGTTTTGCTGGGTCGCTCATACATCATCCCCCGTGTGGTAGCGCTTGAAGAGGACCATACCTAGTCAGCCTCAATACGCGGTGCAAGCAGGAACATCAACTTACACCCATCTTTCTCTGCGGTCATCTTGATTGGGTGGTCGATACCCATAGTGCACGCAACGGATACATCCTTGATACTCTTGGCAATCAGAGAAAGGTAATCGTTTGAGAACAACGATCTGGCTTGCGATGGTTTATCAACAGTCCCGACAACTTCTTTCATGCAAAGGTCGCCTTCGTTCGCTGCGATGTATACGACTTTGCTTTTGACGTAAATGAATATCTTGCCATTCCTTGTTACAGTTCTGCACGCATCGGAAAGATACTTTCCAGGAATCTCGAACGATGTGTCAAGCGCCATCTTGGGAATGCTGCTTGGTTCCTTCTTTATGAAGCCAATCTCCACTGTGGGTATCTTCGCAGTGAACCTTCCGTATGCAACCACGATATCATTCTTGGTGAATGTCAGTGTGATGTTGCTACCCGTTGCGTGCATCAGGGTTTTCTTGAACAGCGTGAAGTCAACGCCAATCTTTTCTGGTGCACCATCATCGATGGTTGGTTTGCATTCACATTCCGCCGCAACCATGTAGACGTTACCGTTGTCTACCAACGTAGCACGGATCTTATCCGTCGCTATATGGAGCATCGCTTGTTCGTTGCAATCGACAACGGCGTTGATGAAAGTTGATAATGATTTCTCGCTGATCGTTACTGTTGCCTTTGGTTCTTTGCAGTCTGCTTTTGTTTTGACTTTGTTTTTTACTGTGTTCTTTTCATTCTTTGGTTTTGCTTTCATACTGGTAACACTTCCTGTTCTGGGCATTGCTTTAAACGAAACGCTGTCTCACAGAATACCCAGACACATCTTTTGTTTTTACATACGTGAAGTTCCTTTAGTTCTCCACCTCTCGCTGCCTGTGCAAACTCTGGTTGCTTTTTGCAATACTGGCAGTCTTTGTCATACAGCGCCTCGCCGCTCATTCCCGCGCCTCCGCGTTGGGGTGGATAGTTACCCATCGTCTAGACGTTGCACCTGCGGGTTTGTGGAACCCGTTGGCTTTTAACCAACGAGTTACCGATTCCCTCGTGCACGTTGTCGCAGTGATTATATCGTCAGTGTAAACCGCACCCAGTTTATCGAGATGCTGGTTTACTGCTGCTTGAATATCCATACCGTCACTTCCGCTGTTCTGCTTCCGCGTCGATGATCTTCTCTTTACTGAGATCGTGAATCGGGGCTTTGACGTATTTCTTCTTCTCAGTTTCAGGAGTGATGTCGCGCATCTCCGGCTTCGCTGGGGCTTCCGGCATCTCATCGGGTGAAAAGATACCGCTGATCTGGAATGCTTTGCGGAGTGCCTGCGCTTCTGCTACCTTGACGATCATTGTAGTGCCGTGAGTGAGCCACGTTCCCTGGTTACGGTTGTACTCCTTCATGTTGACTTCAACGCAGAACGGGTGCGACATATCTTTGCGGTAGACTTTCGCCCATCCGATAACGTTGGTTCCTTCTGTGCGGAATCCGCTTTCCATCCCGTCGAACGCACCGCTGCGGTGAGCGATTGCAAGGAACCCATCCCTACCTGCAAAGATGCTTGCGGGTTTGTTGTCGCTGTACTTGACAGCCCAAATCTGTTTGAGAAGAGGATCGAGCCGATATGTCTTTGCCTGATACAGTAGGAGTTTGAATTCATCGTCTGTGCATTTCGGTGCGGCAATGTTCTTGATGAGTGTGATTTCATTGACGGACCATTCTTTTGTTACAAGATCGTTGGTCATTCTGGTTTCACCTTCTGGGATTTGATCTGTTCTTCGAGCCTGCGATTCACAATGAAGCTATATGATTTCCCAGTCGCTTTCATTTCATCCTGAATGGACTGGTAGACTTCATCACTTACGTTTGCTGACCGTAATGGCATACAATTACTTATTGTAATTATATGTAATTAAATGTTGTTATTACACTGTGGGGGGAGTTATGTG
>Ga0172381_10006394_pt1 | contig 11794 bp, 13 predicted proteins | sample Leawel6488metaG_FD_119754 | JGI IMG/M metagenome (GOLD analysis project Ga0172381, IMG submission 119754) | Leachate microbial communities from a municipal landfill in Southern Ontario, Canada - Leachate well 64-88 metaG | ecosystem: Engineered > Solid waste > Landfill > Unclassified | place... | reverse complement strand
TTAATAAATATGGAGTATGAAATAGAAGTAGATCATGCACTTAATGGTAAACTTGGTTTTATATTTCATCCAGCAATAAAAAGAACTTTAATTAAATCTAAAGTAGCTCAGTTTTCTGGGGACTCTGCTGGAGCATATATTATAGCTCCTACAAGTGATACAGAATTATCTAATTGGATTGGATACCCTTTTAAAACTACAACTCAAGTTCCTATAAATTTAACAACTGGTGGAGGAACAAATCTCACTGAAATTTATTTTGGTAATTGGCAGGAACTTATAATCGGGCAGTGGGCTGGTATGCAGTTAATGGCATCAAAAGAAACCAGTGATGCTTTTGAAAAAGATCAGACTTGGGTAAGAATTATACAGGAAGTTGATGTGGCTGTAAGACATCCTGAATCATTCTGTCTCTGCAATGATGCAGCTTTTTCTGTAACTGAATAATTTAAAATGTGGGGTAGAAATACCCCACTAAGATATTAAGGAGGAATAAAAATGGATTTAGGAAATAATATATTGACACAGGCTGCAATTAATGCACAGACAACTTCTGCTGGTACTGTTACTGGTAGTGCTATTGAAAGAACAAAATATGAAGGTTCTGTCTTTACTTGCTTTATAGGTTCTATTTATGGATCACCTGATGCAACTACAGTTACATTTACTATCAAAGAATGTGATACTGAAGCAGGTACTTATACTTCAATAACTAATGCTTCTGCTGTAATTACTGATACAAATGATAGGGCAGAAATAGCGGTTGATTTAAATCCAATAGAAGCTTATGTAAAAGCTGAAGCTGTTGTATCCTTTAGTGGTGGTTCTTCACCTTATGCTATCATAGGTTCTGAAGCAATTTTTAGTGGAGCTAAAGTATATCCTATATAAAAATAAAGAGGATTTATGAAAGTTAGATTTGGTTACACAATTAAACATAATGGAAGATTATATAAGGAGGGGGATGCAATTCCCCCTTCAATTTTAGAAGAAGTTAAAAAGAAAGCAAGTTGGAGATTAGAGGATGAAGAAAAAAAACTCAACGCCAATAGAAAAACCATTGAAAAAGAAACAGAAAAAAGGGAAGAAAAAGAAGTAACTGAAGATATTATAAACAGGTCTATGACTAAAAAAGAAATAAGGACTAAATAGTGTCTATAAATTTAATCACTCTTGAAGAATTAAAAGGATTTATATTAGAAAAAACAAATGCTGATGCTGATACTTTACTTACTAATATAATAACTTATATTTCTAAAAGATTTGAAACTTATTTAAATAGACCCTTAAAAAAAGAACTAAGAACAGAATATTTTGATACTGGTCATAGAATTTACTATCTTTCTGCTTTTCCTGTAGATACTACAACTTTTACTGTAACTTTAGATTCTATAGAACAAACTATAGATGATAATTATTATTTATGGGAAGATAAAGGAAAATTAGAATTTTATATTAAAAACCAATATATAAAACCAAAACAATTAAAAGTAGAATATTATGGGGGCTATGCAGAAGATGAAGGAATTATTAATGTTCCAGATGATTTAAAATATGCTTGTTTACTACAATGTTCTTTTCTTTATAGAAGAAGAAAAGATTTAGGTTTAACTTCAATTAATTTACCTGATGGTAGTGCTAATGTATATACACAAGGACTATTACCAGAAGTAAAAGATATTTTAAATAAATATAAGGTTTATAATTAATGATCTCTACTAAAGTTATAGTAAAAAATGATTTTACTAATTTAATAAAAGATTTACAGTTTTATGTAAATAGAAAATTATTTAGTAAAGCTCAAGATTTATCAAGACAAACAAAAACTGAAGTAAGAAATATGATTTATAAAACTTCTGGATTAAATAGAAAAACTGGTGCTTTAAAAAATTCCATACAAGAAGTACCAATGAAGCAAAAAGGAAATTCTTTTATTGCTGGTATAACTATAGGAGATGAAAATACTCCACATTTAAAAACCCATGTTGGTAAAAAAGGATCTTTTCAATTTATAGTACCTAAAAAAAGTAAATTTTTAACTATACCTATAAAAGGGGGGCCAGCTTATAAAGCAAGAAGTAAAGATAAAACTGTAGCTGAACTTGGTGGAAGAAATGCTTTTTGTATAGTAAAAAATAAAGAAACTGGAAAATTATATTTAATTTTTAGAAAAGATAAAGAAGCTAAACCAGTGTTTGCTTTAGTTAAAAATGTAAAAGTACCAAGAAGAGTTTTTCCTAAAGAAATTAAAGCAAGAATTTTACCAAAATTACAACAAACTGTAGTGGATACTTGGGAATATTATATTAATAGATATTTACAAGGTAAGGAAATTAGATAATATGGCTAAAAGTATAAGGGAAGAAATAATAACTGAATTAGAAAATACTTTAACTAATATTACAGATATAAAACAAGTTATAACAAAAAAAAGTGCTGTCCCTGAATTAGATAATATGGATTTACCTTCTGCTTTTATAGTAATTGGACCAGCAGATAAAATATTAAGTTCAAATGCAGAACCAGTTGGTGCAGTTATTAATAAAGAAACTTGGAAATGGACTATATCAATTATAATTTATATGCAGTATGATAATGCTGAAGAAATGCTAAAAACAGTTTCAGATGCTTTATTTATTAATTATAGACTTGGTGGACATGCAACTTTTTCAGAAAGAGTTGGAGACGAAATATTAATGATAGACCCAACTGATGATTTTAATGCTTTAATATTAGATTATAATATTTATTATAGAAATACATTAGGGAATTTATAAAGGAGGATATAATTATGTCACAAGCACAGGGAATTAATGAAAAAATAATATTTGATACAGAGGATACTTTTAAGACTACACCTATATCCCCTGATGCATGGATATTACCTATTACTTCTGAATCATTAAGATTATCAAGAAATTTAATTGATTCTAATGTATTGAGGTCTAATAGAAATGCAAAAGCACCAGTAAGGGGGAATAAAGAAATTGGTGGTGATATAAACATGGAGCTATCACCAGGATTAGGAAGAATATTTAAACATGCTTTAGGAACTGTTACAACTACAGGAGCAACTTCTCCTTATACTCATACATTTAAAATTGGAGCTTTGCCGAGTATGTGTATAGAAAAACAATTTCTTGATATTGATATCCCTAAATATTTTTTATATAATGGGATTAAAATTAATTCTTTAAAAATAGCTACAAAACCTGAAGGGTTAATTGAAACTACTATTTCTGTAATGGGTACAGGAGAAACTGTAACGAATGCTTCTTTTGATGCTTCCCCTGTTGATGTAGACGTAACTTACAATTATTCTTCTTTTGATGGTTTTCAAGCTTCAATTTTAGATGGTGTGTCTACATTAGGAAATGTAAGTTCTATTGATATTTCTTTAGAAAATAATTTAGATGGTTCTGTTTATGTTATTAATGGAACTGGAGAAAGATATTCCTTACCAGATGGTTTAACAAAAGTTTCTGGTACATTAACTACATTATTTGAAGATGATACTCTTTATATGAAAGCTATGAATAGTGAAGAAATTAAACTTACTTTAACTTTTACTGTAGGTTCTGGTGTTGGAACTGCTGGGAATGAAAAACTTACTATAGTAATACCAGAATTAATTTTACAACCTAATGCGCCAGTAATTTCTGGCCCTACAGGAGTAATGGTAGAATTACCTTTTACTGCTTATTACAGTAATAGTGCAGAAGCTACAAGCTTACAATTTGAATTAAAAAATGCAATGGCAAGCATGGAGTAAAATTTAAATTTGGAGGTGTACTAAAATTTAATATCGTGACTATATAGAGGGGAATTATAAATTCCCCTCTTTGTTTAAAATCCCACCAAAAACAATCAAAATAAACAGGAAGGTCAATAAATGTCAACAATAAAAAAAGAATATACATTTGAAAATAAAAATTATTCTATGTCAGAGCTTCGTATAGGACAATATAGACAAATAATAGGATTATTAGAAGGTATGGAAATTCCAGATACTTTAAATGCTGGAAGTTTACTCATAGCATTAAAAGATAAAATACACTTAGCTTTAGCTATTATATTAAACCCTGAAGGTGTAAATCTTAAAGATAAAGATATAGATGAGTTAGCATCAGAATTAGAATTTACTCTATACCCTGAAGATTTATTTATGGTGCTGAACGATTTTTTCGACTGCAACGATTTGACATCTCTTTTGAAGAATCTAAATCAAACAATAGAAAATATAACAAAAAAAGCGACACAAAAAGAACCTTTATTGAATATATAGATGAAATGATTGTGGATTTAAGTAAAGGTGATATATTAAAAAGAGATGAGATACTTTGGAATTATACTATGGAAGAAGTAAAACCATATATGAAATATATAGAGAGGGATTTACTATTTAGAGAAGCTGTTATAAGAACATTAATTGATGAAAGTAAATCACAAAAATCTATAGAAGATAGATATTGTAATGCTTGTAAAGCAGCAGGAAAAGATGATTGTAAAAACTGTACAAGAGATATCAAATTAAAGGAATAATAAATTGGCTAATAGAGAAGAAATAATACTTGAAGTTAAAACTAAATTTGAAGAGTTAAAAGAGTTAAGAAATGCTTTAACTGTTTTAAAAAAATCTTTATCTAAAGAAGGTTTAAAACCTTCTTCTATATTTAAAGATGTAAGCAAAGAAAGTAAAGAAGCTTCAATTAAAGTTGATAATCTTAGAAGGATTATTTCTAATATAAAACCAGGAACTAATTTAGATTCTATAAAAAATAGAATAAATGAAATTGGAAATACAATTTCTAATATGGTTACAAGGGCTAAAAAAGAAATAATATCTTTAGAAAGATTAGCTAATGATGCAGCTATTCTTGAAAGAAAAGGAGATAAAAAAAGTAGTAAAAAAGCTTCTGTTTTACGAGAACAAAATGAAACAATGTCTTTAACTGGAGTTCCAGCCCCATCAATATATAAAGAACTCCAAACTGAAGCTTTAAAAATAAATAAAGAATTATCTAAGCAACAAAAAGAATATAAAAAAACTTTATCTACTTTAGATAATCTTACTAATAGACCTGTAGCAAAAGATATTGTGTCAGGAAAAGATACAGTAGGAGAATTTGTTACTAATCTTAAAGGTAATGTTTCTCATGCTAAAGAAGCTGTAGTTGAACTTAAAAAAGTTTTATCTACTGATTTATCTTCTGCTATTAAAAACCCATTAGAAAAAGAATTAAAAAAATATGAAAATATTACTTCTGGTAAAAAAACAAGACAAGGAAGTGGTCTTGAATATTCTAAATTAACATCAAGTTATCTTCCTTCTATGACAAGAATAGAAGGTAATTTAGTATCTTCTACTATACCAGAAAAAATTTCATCAGAATATAAAAAATATTATTCTAATTTAGAAAAAGAAAATCAAAATCTTGTTAAATCTTTTGACTATGCTGCTTGGAGAGACGAAACTAATAAAACTATTAATTTTAATAAAGATAAATTAAACCAATTAAAAGAAAGTCTAAAAAGTGTTAATAAAGAAGGTGGTGCTAATGTAAAAGAACTTGCATCAAAAATAAAAAGTGAAATTTCTGCTACAAATAATGTACTTGCTGGACATACAAAAGGTTGGAAAGCAATGGCTGATAGTATTATAGGTAATACTGCTAATATGATTAAAATGCAAGCTCAATGGTATACTGCTAAGGCTTTAGTTTTTATGCCTGTTGAACAAATAAGTAAAGGGGCTAAAGCCTTTGTTGAGTGGCAACAAAGTATTACTGATGTAAAAGCAGCTTCTAATGCTACCGCTATTGAAATGGAAAAAATTAAAAAAGCTTCTTTAGAAATAGGGACTACAACACCTGTTTCTACTGAAAAAGCAGCAAAAGCTATGTTTGAGTTTGCACAAGCAGGTATGGCTGCTACAGCTATGCAAGAAGCAAGTTTAGTAGCTGCAAAATTAGTAACTATAACCCATGAAGATATGGGAGATGCTGTTACAGCATTAACTAAAATATATAATGTATGGAAAGTAGATTCACAAGATATGATTGGAGTTGGTGATAAATTAGCAGCTTCATTAGCAGACTCAAGATTAAAAGTAAAAGATTTATCTACTATTTTTAACTATTTAGCTCAAACTGGTGGTTTAGCTAAAATAAGTTTAACTGATATATTGACACTTTCGACTGCTTTATCAAAAGCTGGTGCAGAACCCTCAACTATTGGTACTGGTTTAAGTAATTTAATATCAAGATTATTAAATCCTGAACAGTTTAGAAAATTAACCAAAGCTTTTGGTCCAAAATTAAAAGAAGCAGGGATGTCTTTTAAAGATATTACTCTTACTGCTGATAATGATATTCTTACAATAGTTAAAAATTTTGAAAAAGCTGGTTTTACTGCAAAAGATTTTATGTCTGGTTTAGAATTAAGAACTGGAAGAGCCGCTTCTGGTTTATCTTTATTATCTGGTGAAATAGATAAAATTAAAGCAAATATAGAATCAAAAGGGAAAATGCAACTTATGTTTGATATATCTATGGAAGGTATAGAAAACAAATTAAAACTTATTGATAATAATTTTAAAAATATTTTTATTAGATTAGGAGATTATTCAACTGGTTTTGTTGCTTCAATTTTAGATGAATTTAATCAAGTAGTTTTAGCTTTAAATGTTCTTGTTGGAAAAACTTCAGACGTAGAAAAAGAATTTAAAAAATTAAATAATACAGGAAAAATAACATTTGAAATTTTTAATACAGTAAAAAGTATATTTGGTGGTATAGCTATTATATTCTCTCCAATAATAGAAGGCTTGACTGCATTAACTAAAAATTTAGGTTATGCTGGTGATGGTGTATCTTTACTTACTAAATTAATAACTACAGGTTTAATAGCTGCTTTATTAAATAAAATTAAATGGGTAACAACCTCTATAACTTTATTTACAAGTTTTGGTTCTTTATTTACTGGAGCTTCTGGACTTACAGCAGTAATTTCTGGATTTACTAAAGTTTTAAGTAAACTTTGGGGGCTTGCTTCTACAAAAATATTTTCTGTATTAATATTTTTTGAGGTTGCTAATTGGATTAATGATTATAATAAAAAAGATTTAAAAAAATTACAAGAGAGTTCAGAAGAAGGGCTTCCTTTAAGTACAAAAAAAGGAAAAGCTTATAGAGAAGGAAATATAAAAGCACTTAAAGAAGCTATTTCTTTAGATGAGAAAATGGCAGCAGATTATAGATCAGGAAAAATAGATATACCAAATGCTAATGAAAATACAAATTTAAATATATCAAAAAGGATCGCTGCCCCTTATTATTTTGAAAACATAGCTAAAACACATGATGTTGGTGCAAAAACAAAAAGACAGCAATTAAAAGAAGAAGAAGAAAAATTAGATAATATATTAAAAGAAGAAGTAGAAGCTAAGAAAACAAAAAAAGAAAGTTCTACTCCTTCAGCAAAAGGAAAACAAAAATTAGGAATGGGTAAAGAATGGGCTTTAGAAAAAGAAGAAGCCCAAACAAATTTAAAAATTATAGATAATTTAGAAGCAGAAGCTTTTTCAGAATTAGAAAAGAAAAGAAAATTTGGTATAACTAATGAAGAAGATTATTATTCTAAAAGAATAGAACTTATAAAATCTTTTGAAAAAGATAGAAATATTGTTGAAGATAATTTATTAAAATTCCATAAAGAAGAATTAAAAGCAGCAATGCAAGAAGATTTGTCTAAAGAGAATTTAACTGAAAGACAAAAAGACCAAATAAGAAAAAGTTATGCAAATAAAGAAGCAAGTATAATAGCAGATAATGTAAAAAATAGAAGAATTTCTTTAGAAAAAATAAATAAAGCAGAAGAAGAATTATCCGAATATAGAAGAGAAAGAATATTAAAAGATTATAATTTTGAAATAGAAAAAACTTTAAGTTTAGAAAAACAAAAATTAGAAATTGAAAGAAATACAATAAATAGACAAACAGAATTAAGAAAATGGATGTATGATAAGAATTTAATTTCTGCTAAAGATTATTATGCTAAAGAAGAGCAAATTTTAAAAGATGATTTAAATATAAAAATAAAAAGTATTAATTTAGAAAAAGATAGTAAATTAAGTATTCAAAATAAAATAATTAATACCCCAAATATAGAAGTAAAAAAAATAGAAGATGCAGAATTAGAAAAAAGAAAAATTATTTTATCTTCTGATTTAGAAATAGTAAAAGCAAAAGAAGAAAATTCAGATAAAATACAAAAATTAGAACTTGAAAAAACTGATTCTATTAAATATTTATGGACTGGAGAAGATGGAGTAATAAAAACTACACAAAAAGCTTTAGTAGATTTATTAAATAGTTGGAAAACTTTTGGTGAACAATGGTTTGATATGATTAAAGGCGTTTTTCAAGCTGCTACGACAACAATAAGTGATACATTTTTTGATGCTATGGAAGGAAAATTAGATTCGGTAGAAGATTATTGGGAGTCTTTCGCTTCTTCAGTTAAAAGAATTTTAGCTAATATGTTTACACAAGATATGATGCAAATGCTTTTTGGTATGAGTGCTCAAACAGGTCAATTTACTGGTGGTGGTGTTTTTGGTTCTTTATTAGGAGCATTAGGTTTAAGTGCTAAAACAACTACAAGTGATGGCATTGTTGGTGGAAGTGAAGCAACATATTCTCTTACACCAACTGCTCATTCTGGAGGTTTAATTAAATATCACAATGGAGGCACTATAGGTTTAAAAAGAATGCACATTGGTGGTTTAATGCCCGATGAAAGATTAATTGTAGGACAAACAGGTGAAGGAGTAGTAAGTAGATCAGGAATGAAAACTTTAGAACAAATAAATAATGGTTCTCTTTCTTCAGGTAGATCAACTCCCCCTGTAATAAATAATTTTAATATTCAAACTATGGATGCTCAATCTTTTGCTCAATTTGCATATAATAATAAAAATATTTTTGCAGCAGCAATTCAAGCAAGTAATAGTAATAATGGTTCATTTAGAAGGGGGAATAAATAATGTCTTTATCTAATTTCCCAAGTGTAGAATCAAATTATTCTTTAATTAAAACACCTATATTTGATACTAAAATAATAAATTATGGTAATAAATCTGAACAAAGAATAAGTTTAAATGACGAACCTCAATATAAAATAAAATTAAATTTTTCTAATTTAAGTATAAGTGATGCAGATTTAATACAAGCATTTTTTATAACTTGTAAAGGAAGATATACTGCATTTTATTTAACTTCTCCTGATGAGCCTAATAGAAGTGCAATATGGACACCAAATACTGCTTATATATTAAATCAAATTATAAGACCAATAGTAGCTAATACTCATAGTTATAAGTGTACTGTAGCAGGAACAAGTCATGCTACTACTGAACCCACTTTCCCAACTACAGTTAATACAACAATAGTTGATAATGAGGTAACTTGGACAGAAAATACTTTAACTGTTAGATTTTCTGAAGACTCTTTAAATATGGATTATTTTCAATATAATTTATATAACTTAGGACAAATTGAGTTTATAGAGGTAAACGAATAATATGGCTTTAATTGATACACAATTAAGAGTAGTAGAATTATATAAAATAGTTTTAACAGGAAATTATTCTGCTACAGCTTATTTTACTAATAGTAATGAAAATATTACATATGATTCAGCTACATATCAAGCAATACCAATAACACGTTCTAATATTGGTTATCATTCTAATTTAGAAGTAGATAAAGTAGATGTAACTTTTGGTTTAGTTAGTATTACAGTAGGTGATTTAAATTTAACAATACCAAAATTAGTAAAGAATGATTTTCTAAAAAATGCTCATATTTATATTTATTTGTATGATGTTGAAAATGAAGTAGTACTACAAACTTTATTTGAAGGCTACTTAACTGGGGATATAAATTATAATAGAGGAACTATTACAGCTTCTTTTGGCTCTATTCTTGATAAATTAAAAGATAAATTCCCTAAATTAATTTATTCTGAATTTTGTAATCATAATTTATTTAATACTTATTGTGGTTTAACAAAAGCTTCTTATTTACAAACATCTACTTGTACTATTGGTTCTACTACTACTATGGTTTATGCTGATGTACTATCAACAGCTACTTCTACTTTAGGTTATTGGGATAAAGGAGAAATTGTTTTTACTTCTGGAGATAATACAGGGGTAAGTAAAACTGTAAGAAAACATTATAATGGTTATATAGTTTTAAATACACCTTTACCTTATTTACCTTCTATTTCTGATTCTTTTAATATATATCCTGGCTGTGATAAAAGTGGTGTTACTTGTGCTACTAAATTTAATAATTATGCAAATTTTTTAGGTTTTGAGACTATTCCTTGTCCTGAAACTTTATATGAGTAAAAAGGTATATTATGACAAATATAGAATTTATTGAAGAAGCTAAAACTTGGGTAGGTACAAAATGGAGACATGGACAAGCCCTTAAAGGTGATTCTACAGATTGTATTCAATGGATTGGTTATTTAGGTAAACAATTTAATTGGATTCCTAAAGAATATAAATTTCCAAAATATTCAAGAGATTGGGCTTTGCATAATGATTTTTCTGTTTTAGAACAGGAAGTAAGTAAATTTTGTTATAAAAAAACAGTTATGGAAAAAGGTGATATTTTATTATTCAAATTTGGAAAAACCTCTTCTCATGCAGGAATATATTTAGGAAATAATGAAATTATTCATTCACACATAAAAAATGGAGTAGAAATAATTAATTTAAATCAATATATAAATAAAACAGAAAAATATATAGATATTTTAGATTCTATATGGAGTCCTAATGAGTAATGCAGGGCAAATAGCTACAGGAGTTGCTGGTGGTATAATTGGTGGTATAATGGGTATAGCTGGTGGGCCTGCTGGTATAGCTTTAGGGGCTTATAGAGGATTTACTATAGGGTTAATGATTGGTGGGATACTTTTCCCTAATACTATTAAAGGAGAGGATACCTATGATACTGTAGGTAGTTTATCTGTTACTTCTTCTGGTTATGGAAATTCAATAGCTGTTATATTTGGTACAAGAAGAGTTCCTGGGAATGTTATTTATTATGGAAATTTTCAAAGTGTTGCTCATGTTACTGAAACTGAAAGTGGTGGTAAAGGGGGTGGAGGCTCTTCTTCATCTACATCTACTTCATATACTTATACAGTAACATTAGCTATAGGTGTTTGTGTAGGGCCAGCTTCAGTTTTAAATATTTGGCAAGGGGATGAATTAGTTAGTTCTTCTGCTTATACAGTTTATTCTGGTACGCAAACTACTCCTGATAGTCATTTACAATCTTGTTTAACTGCTGAAGGTTTAACAAGATTTCCGGTATGGAAAAATCTTTGTTATGTTGTATTTCCTAATTTTGATTTAGGCACTAATACAAGTCTTCCAAATTTTACATTTGAAGTGAGCTCTTATTTACCTTATAATGTTATTCCAATAATGACTTCTGATACATCTCCCAGTGGGGTGTGTTCAGCATCATCTGTGGGGGCATAAATGAGTCATGAAGCTTACAAAGCATTTGATAGAAATACTTCAACTTATTGGAAATCAGATGATAGTGCTGGCCCACATACGTTGAAGTATCAATTTGATACTGCTCAAATAATAATTAAATATGCAATAATAGCAAATAATAATAAATATCCATCTGCTTGGACTTTTGAAGGTTCTCAGAACGGAAGTGATTGGACAGTTTTAGATACTCAATCAAGTCAATCTTTT
>Ga0172381_10006393_pt1 | contig 11796 bp, 13 predicted proteins | sample Leawel6488metaG_FD_119754 | JGI IMG/M metagenome (GOLD analysis project Ga0172381, IMG submission 119754) | Leachate microbial communities from a municipal landfill in Southern Ontario, Canada - Leachate well 64-88 metaG | ecosystem: Engineered > Solid waste > Landfill > Unclassified | place... | reverse complement strand
AGTTCTTCAAGTTTGCATAGAAGAGAATTATTTGGAAATGAAGCACAAGCAAATTATTTTTTAGGGAGAAGGGATATTAAAACAGTAATAGAAGAAGCAAAGATAATCAAGAAATACCCTACTGATGATATTGAATGGGTAGATGATGATGTATTTGCTGGAAAAAATGCAGAAGAATGGCTTTCTGAGTTTATTGATGCTTGGAAAAAGGAAATAAATCTTCCAATGTATGTTTCAACAACTTCAATTAGTGTTCTAAAAGCTTCAGATGAAATATTAAAAAAATTAAGAAGCATAGTTAATTGTGTTGGGTTAGGGGTTCAAGCAATAAGACCTGAATCATTAAAATTATTCAATAGGCAGTGGGATAACGAAGAACAGATAAAAAAGGCATATGATAGATTAGTTTCATTTGGCTATCGTGTTAATTTACAAGCAATTGTCGGACTTCCAATATCGGATCCTGTTGAAGATGCTTTAGATACTTTAGAAGGCATGAAAAGAATAGGAAAAGGAAGCATTATTTCTCTTTATCCTCTGCAAATTTATCCCCACACTCACATTGAACAAATATCAAAAGAAAGGGGATTTAAAATCAATGACAGTAGCTCAGGAGATACAAATACTGGAATTGGGGGACTTAGTTTTCCTAAAGAAATAGAAATGAAATTAAGAAATATTTGCAAGTTTGGAACATTATATGTAAAGGGGGAGATGGATGAAAGATGGATGGAAGCATTATCTAATGAAGGCAAGAATTATTTAACAGATAACCCTCTTGATGAAAAATGGTTAAGAATTGCTTTGGAAACTGATTTTAATTCTGAAACAAGTAAAATGTTATCCATGGCAAGATATCATGATTGTGTAATAGACCGACTTGGAAAAGAAAAAGGAGAAGAAGTTTTCAATAATATAACTAGGACAACCAATATTAGATATTAGAAAAGATAAAACATTAAAAAATGAAACAGCCAAAAATTTCTATTGTTATTCCATTATACAAACCAGATTTAGAAGTATTAAAGAAACTCAAAGATTCTCTAAAAAAACAGACAATAAAAGCAGAAATTATTGAAAATTGGAATATGCCTGAAGCAAAATCAATGAATACTGGAATAAAAAAGGCAAAGGGGGATATAATAATCACTTTAGCTCAAGATTGCATTCCTGAAAATAAATTTTGGCTTGAAAAATTAATCAAGCCGTTAGAAGATAAAAAAGTCGCTGCAACTATTTCTGATTTGCATCTTCCAAAAAAATATTGGAAAAAATATCCCTTTCTAACAAGAATGTTTACTCTCCCCGATAGAAAAGATATAAAGAATGGATTAGATTGCCGAGCATGTGCTTATCGAAAAAAAGATTTAATGGAAGTGGGATTATTTAACGAAGACCCCAAAGTAATTGGAATAGATTTAGATTTATGTCTCAAATTAGAGACAAAGGGGAAGTTTGTTCGTGCTAATGTAAGAGTTTTACATCTTCACAAATCAGAAAATTTTAGAGATGTAATAAAAAAGATATATATTTATTCAGAAGGAAATGGAAAAGTAGTAAGGAAAGGAGGATTGGGTGCAAAAGATATTTGGAGAAGGATAATAAAATCAATCCCTCTTTTTGGGGTATTGCTTATAATTGGAAGATTCCCTTTCAAAAATCATTTTTATTTATTTCCAATTTATTTAGTTGTAGCAGTTCCAATAATGCATTTTGTTAACATTTGGGGATTTTGGAAAGGATTTTTCTTTAACAAAGAAAGTATAAGAAATTTAGAAGTTTTAAAGAAATAAATTCATTTTCTTTGAAATGTTTGTTTGATTAAAGCAAGATCTTCTTTTGTTATTCCTTTTATCATGTATAAAAAAGAAAAATAGATTATCATAGAAGATAAAATTATAACAATACCAGTAACTAAAGTTAATTGTCCAACGAAATAAAGCGAGGATAAAATAAAGGCAGACATTACTAAAGAAGAAAGGAGGGGCTTGAATAAATCTTTTGAGATTAAATTAATCTTCAATTCTTTTTTTAATAGATAAATTGCGGATAGGAAACAGATGAGCCAGATTACCAAATTAAGAATAGATACTCCTGCCAAAGCAATTTTCCCCGAGTTTGTTGATAAAAGCTTGATAAAAATATAATTAAGAAAGATAAAGGCAAAGGCAGAGACAAGCATGAATATAGCAAATTTTTTTTGTTTGTTTCTTGCAGAAAAAGAATCTAAGGCCAGGTTTATTCCAACGAGTAAGGGAATTACAAAAGCGAGTATGCTTAAAGGAATAGCTGCAGTAAGATAAGCTTCTCCGTAAATGGAAAGTATGAAAAATTTAGAAAGCAGAGATAAACCAAAAGAGATTGGAAGAGCAAGTATTAAAGAGATTCTAAATATTTTTTTCAAGAGAAATTTAAATGTTTCTTCTTTAGCATTTGTCAAAATGGGGATAAAAACATAAGAAAAAGAGAATAACAAACTGATAACTCCTGAAACAAGTGCCCATGAAGAAGTATAATATCCAACAAATTCTGAATTCAAAAATATTCCCAATAAAAGGACAGTAAAATTGGAAAGAATTAAAATAGAAATATTTTGAATATTTATGAACAAAAGAAAGTGTGAAATATCTTTTTTATCTATGGGAATTTCTTTAGAATTAAACAAAGAGATGTATTTTTTTTTAGATAGGCAAAAAATGAAGAGAAAGGCCAATATTGAAAAGGAAGTTAGAGAAATAAAAATCCAATTTAATTTAGATGAAGAAGAAATAAAAAACCATATTCCAAGAAGACAAATTAATCTAAAAAGGACAGAGAAAAATTCTTTAGCAGATAAATATTTTACATTTTTTTTTATAAAAAATAAAGATTCAAAAAAACTAGTGAGAGAGATAAAAAATACATAAATGCTTAAAATGATTAATGGAAAAAATAAACTTGGGTCCTTGAAGATATAAACAGAAAGGATATGAGATCCTGCTAAGAGTATAAGAGAAACTGTTAAAGTTAATAAAAATCTTATTTTAAAGAGATACTTCAAGTAAGATATTGCTTTTCCTTCATCTTTATCTATTTCCAAGGAAACATATCTAATCAAAGATTGGTTAATTCCCATATCTGAAAAGGTAATAAAAAATAAAGCGATAGTCATAGCAAGAGAATATCTTCCAAATCCTTCTGGCATTAACATTCTGGAAATTAATACTATTAGAATAAAACCCCCAATTCGGTTAATTAAACTGTTTATCATTCCCCAAGCACTATTTTTAACAAGTTGATCTTTTAATTCAAAGGATTCTTTCATTGACAGAATAGCAAAATAATGCTTTTAAAATTAATGAAGGAGTGATTTGAATATATTTCAAATAACTATTCTAATTAAATAAATCTTTATAAGCAAACCAAATTACTTGTTTTTAATGGATGGAAAAGAGTTTGATATTTTTGTTCCTGGAAGATTATGTTTGTTTGGAGAACATTCTGATTGGGCGGGAGGACATAGAAGACAGAATCAAGATATTGAAAAGGGTTTTACAATTGTCGCTCCAACAAATCAGGGGAATTATGCCAGAGTAAAAGAAATTCAAGAACCAATAATCCGTTTTAAGAGTGCAATTTCAAAAGAAATTTTTGAAGTTGAATTAAATTCTGCTTTATTGCTTAAAATTGCAGAAGAAGGAGGATTATTCAGTTATGTTGCTGGTGTTGCTTATGAGATAATCACTAGCTATTATACTTGTACTAAACATGGAATAGAAATTGATAATTATAAAACAAATTTGCCCATTAAAAAAGGACTTTCTAGTTCTGCTTCTGTTTGTGTTTTAGTTGCAAAAGCATTTGACAAAATTTATGATTTGCATTTAACAGATAAAAGAATAATGGAAATTGCATATCTGGGAGAAACAACGACCTCTTCCCGATGTGGTAAGATGGACCAAGCTTGTGCATATAATAAACCAGTGATGATGGGTTTTGATGGAGACAAAATAAAAGTAGATGAATTAAATTTAACTAAAGAAATTTATTTGTTAATTGTGGATTTAAAGAAAGGAAAAAATACTATTAAAATTCTTGCAGATTTAAACAAAGGATTCCCTTGGCCAAATGGAACAATGGAAAGAGAAAAACATCAATATCTTGGGGGAATTAATAAAGGAATTGTAAAGAATGTTAAAAAAACATTGGAAGAAGGAGATGCTTCAAAATTAGGAGTTTTAATGAATTTAGCACAAGATTTTTTTGATGATTATTTAATGCCTGCCTCTCCTGAAGATCTTAAAGCACCCATTTTGCATTCGGTTCTTTCCATGGAAGAAATAAAGCCATTTGTTTATGGGGGTAAAGGAGTTGGAAGTGGAGGAGATGGAACTGCTCAGCTTGTTTGCAAATCAAAAGAAGATAGAGAAAAAATAAAAATAATTCTTACTGAAAAAGAATTTGAATGTTTTGAATTGGATTTAAAACCAATTACAATAAAAAAAGATAATTTGGGAATGATTCTAGAACAAATTCATAAAAAAGTTCCAGTGTATGGATATATTGCAAAAGAAGGAAATATTGATATTGGAACTCCAGATTTGCTAAGAAAAGCTGAAGAAGAAGTTATGAAAGAAAAATTTATTTCTTTTTAATTAAAAAACCCCAAATTAATCCTGCCCCATAACTTAAATGCAGTAATGGAAATATAAATGGAAGAAAGAAAATTCCTCTAATATCTTTATTTCTAAAGGATTCATAAATTGAAAAGACAAAGTTAAGTAAAAGGTATAAGGTTAAAGGAAATAAGATTATTGAAAAAAAGTTAATATTTCCATTTAAAACTCCAAAAAGATTCTTGAATATTGAATGTTTCATAATTGCTAAAAAAATTAATTCAACAACATAAACAAGAAAAAAACTTGGAATTATAAAAAATGGTCTTTTGATTAAGCTGATAAAAGATTCTCTTGATGAAGCTGTCTTTCCATAATTAAATATTTGTTTTATGAATTTCTTTATTGTAGGCCTTCTTCTATGATAAACAATTAATTCTGGAGAATAAGCGATTTTGAATCCTTGTTTTTTGGCTTCAATAACGAATTTTGAATCTTCTCCGGGAAAAAGATTTTCATCAAATCTAACTTTTTTGAATACTTCTTTTCTGCAAAACATAACTGCAGTAGTTAAATAGGTGTCATCAGCATTTAAGTTTAATTTTTTACTTTCATATCTATTAGAAGTATTCCAGCCCCCAAATTTAGAAGAGAAAGCATATCCCGATAATCTTGCAAAACCCTTTTCATTAAGAGGAGTTAATTGTGGACCACCAACAATATCTATTTCTGGATGTTCATTGAATAATTTTTCTGCATTTTTTAATAAGTCCTTGTGAACCATTGCATCATCGTCTATGAAAGCAATTATTTTTCCTTTTCCTTTATCTGCTCCCTTATTTCTGTAAATAGATGGAGAGCCAGGTCCAGGGAGGCATAAAATTTCATAATATTTTTTTGGATAATCCATTTGGTTTATTGAAGTTAATACTTCTGGACTCCCTTCTTTAAGATAAGTTATAACAATAGAAAATTTCATTTGTTTAGCTCCTTAATCAAAGAAAGAGTTTCTTTTTTTAAAAAATACATACAAGAAGAAACAAGAGTTGATTTTGGGTTTTGTGGTTTTTCTTCAAATTGTGTTATTATATTTTCTTGATTAATCATGACTACTCCAAATTTTTTAGCTTGTTCAAAATTATTAATATCATAAAATACAGCCAAATCTTTTTGTTCTCGTTTAAATACTTCATAAATTTCTTTTAAAGAAAATTTAAAGAAATTATCTGCTCCAGCTAAAAAGATATCCTCCTTAATTTGTTCTTTATCTAAGAAATTAAGCAATGCAGTTAATGCACCGATTTTAGAATCCTCTTCTGTTCCACCATCACTTAAAACTTTAATTGGGAAAGGGTGGTTTTTTGCCCAGTTCACAAAATCAAGATAGAAGGTTTCATTAGAAATAACAATTATTTCATTCAATTCAGTAATTTCTTTTAATTTGTCAATGGTATAATCAATTATTGGCTTTCCTGCAATTTCCAGAAGGCATTTGGACTTGTTAAGAGTTAAGGGATAAAGTCGTTTGGCAAATCCTCCTGCCATAATAATTGCTTTCATAAGAAATAGTTAATTTAACCTATTTTAAAGATTTATGAAGAAGAGATATATAATTTGTTATCTTTCTTTTTAAATTTCTTTAATAAATAACCCATATATATCAAAGAAGATTTGTGGATTGTTCTTTTAAAATAGAATTCATGAGGAATATCAATAATCCAATGGAATGAAAAGCCAATGAATACAAATGCAAAGATAGGGTTAATAAAAATTCCCAACAAGAAAAGTATTACTAGCCATTCAACTCCATGAAGAAAATAAAACCCGGTATATCTTTTCTTTCTCTCTTCCATTGGAAGAGAACTTGTATTTTCCATTTCTTTTTTATGCCAGTGAATTGCTTCTATCGGATTAAATTTCTTTTTTAGAACAATATAATAAATATAATGGTCCCCATCAATCAAAATGCTAGAAAGAAGAATAATTGCCAGATTGAATAATCCTATTTGTGGAAAAATAAAATAAAGTGCTGTTACAAATAAAACTCCTGCAATAATATGGGCTTTAGGAAGCATTTTCTTTTTGAAGTAATCTTACAATATCTGCAAATGCTGGACGAGTTATTAAAACTCCTAAAGTAATTCCTGTAACGGTTGTAAGAACAAATCCTTTTAGTAATCCCCCACCCACTAAAACCAATGGAAGCAATGAAGCTACTGAAGTGAAATATGCTCCTAAAACAATAGTAAAGGCATTTTTTATTTTTTGTTTCATGCTTAGAGAATTTCCTTTTTGATTGGCTTCATCTAAAACAACAATTTGGTCATCTACTCCAGTACCAATTGCAGCCAAGATTCCGGCTATTGCCATTAAATCTAAATCCCATTTCATGAATGAAGAGACCCCTAAAGTAATTATTATTTCAGAAGTGCAAATTATCAATGGAGCTATTGCAGATTTATTTCTATATCTGAAGAAAACAGTTATTGCAACCAAAGTTAATGCAATTCCTCCTGCAAGGAAGAGATATTTAACAAAACCACCGCCTAGTGTTGGAGAGATATTATCAAATTTAACCACTTTCAGTTTGAAAGGCAAACTACCTGTTATTAAAATTGTTTGAAGATTTTTCATTTCATTTTGAGCAGCTTCTTCTGCTTCTTCTGCTGTTGCTCCAGAACCCGAACCAGAAATTTGAATTTGTGTTGTTACAACTCCTTTCAAATTTTCACTAATCAATAAACTATCAATTAACTTATCATCCAAATAAAGGTCTAATTTTTTAGACAGATAATTTCCTTCAGAAGTAGAATTTACTTCTAATTTGCTTGTTATTTCTGCTTGTTTCTCTGCAGCTGTTTGACTTAATGTAACTGGAAAATAAAATTTAGAGAAATAACCTGAACTAGATTGAACAGCATTTTCTACAATTACACCAGAACCCATACGAGTAACTGATAAATCAGATTTTCCTCCCGTGAAAACAGTTTCATTTCCTATTTTTGCTTCAAATTTTCCTTGTTGGGAAATTAAATTTTTTATAGTAGAAGGGGTTGCACCAGCAATTTCTATGCTTAATCTGCTATTTCCAAATAAATCTGAAACAGGAATAATTTTCATATCTGAAACTCCGAATACATTTAAACGATTTTCAATTATTTGTGCCAAATCATCAACTTCTTGTTTAGTCAATTTATGATCCTCTGCTTCAATAAATGCTCTTGAACCCCCTGCTAAATCCAAACCTAACTTTAAATTAGAAGTTGGGAGATTAGAAACAGAGATTCCGAGAGGTTGGTCAGAAAAAATAGTATATTCAGCTTTTTTTGTAGTAATGATTGTCTTTACTTTTTCATTAGTATTTTCTTTTTCTTGAACTGCTTTAAGGAAATCCTCTACATTTTTAATTTCTTGTCCATTAATATTAGTAATTACATCCCCTAATTTCAATCCTTGTTCAAGTGCTGAAGAATTTTGAGATATCTCTCTTATAATAACTCCTTTTTGCAAGAAAGTGGGAGTAATAAATATAGAAATTAAAGCTAGAATAAAAACAGCTATCCAAAGCCAAATTTTCCAAGTAAATTTAATTTTCATTTTTCTTTTTTTCCTTGCTTAAAGCATACCATTTACTTATTGAAACATTAGTTATCCAAGTATTTACTATATCAAAAAGCAAACCTAATAACATGATTAAGAATATTTGGAAAAGGATTGATGAAAAAGAACTGACAATAAGCAAAGCAGCTAAAACTGCAACAATAGAAGTTAATGTCATTGTTATCCCTGTTTTGAAAGAGCCCCATATCATTTGGTTTATAGATTTTCCTTCTCTTTTCAACACTTTATTCATTAAGAGAATGTCTGTATCTACAGAATAACCTATTAACATTAAGAATGCTACAATTCCAGCAGTAGAAAGAGGAATTTTGAAAATATTTATTACAACTAAAGCCATTAATATATCTGCAACTGCAGAATAAATAACTGCTAAAGAAGGGATAAAACTTTTAAATTGTAAAAAAACTACAATTGACATTAAGAAAAAGGCAATCAAGATTGCAACACCTAGTTGTTTATAAAAATCCTTACTGAAAGTTGAACCTGTGCACTCAACAGTGCTATTTTCTCCTTCAATTAGAGAATATTTTAAATAATTTTCAAGAATAGTTTTAGTTTGTTGGATTTCTGCTTCATTGCACTCGCTATTTTTTATTTCTACTATAATCGCAATTTGCTTTTTTGTCATTAAGTCAGAAATCTGACGAAGGTTAAAGTCCCCTAATTTTGAAGATAAAAATTCTTTTAATTCTAAAGAATTTAAATTTTCATCATTAATAGTGATAGTTGTCCCTCCTGTTAAAGATATATCTTTGTAAAAAAAGTCATTATGTTGCATGTAAAAAGAAGTTAAATAAATTACAGAAAAAATTAGCAAAGCTAAAGGAATTAACAAGAGTATCTTGTAATTTTTATCGTGGAATTTAGCGAATTTTTCTTTGAAGTTTTGTTTGTCCATTTTGGGATATAAGTGCGCCGATCGGGACTCGAACCCGAGTCATTTGCTTGGAAGGCAAATATTCTGCCACTGAACTATCAGCGCATTAATATTATACTCTAGTTTTGTTTAATAAATGTTACGAATACGCCCGAGATAGGATTTGAACCTACGACATCCACCTTTCCTCTACAATTAGGGGGGTGGCACTCTAATCCAGGCTGAGTTACTCGGGCATGATTACCTTTTTAAATAACACCTTGATTTAAAAAACATGCTAGTCAAAATTTTGGGAGGAATAGATTTTATCTGTGGTATAATATTAATATTTGGAATAAAATATATGCCTGTTTATATTTTAGTTCCTTTAGGAATTATTTTAATTATTAAGTCGGGACTTGGATTGTTAAAGGACTTTACAAGTTGGATTGATTTTTTGTCAGGAGTATGTTTTATCTTGTCTATCTTCTTTAGTGTTCCTACTATTATTTGTATTATTATAGGAATATTAATTTTACAGAAAGGAATATTTAGTTTCTTGTAAAGGAATAAAAATGGTTTTCTATCAGGCATGACCCAATTTTAAAGGAGAAGTTGATAAGGAGAAACTTTGGTTCTCTTTATTAGGCATGACCCAAATTTGGAGGATAGATTGATAAAGAAAAACAGGGGTTTTCTTTATGCGGGATAAAGCAAATTAGGAAAATTTCCATTATTCCTCTTTTCAATCCTTCAAATGCGGGATAAAGGATTTGAACCTTTGTAGGCACTAAGCCAACAGATTTTGAGTCTGTCCCATTTGACCGCTCTGGCAATCCCGCATGATAATAACACAAAATAGGGCTATAAAAAGTTTTATAAAGCAGATTGTTTACCCAATTTTGAAGACGGCCATAATAGGTTGGAAACACCTGTTCCCTTTCCGAACACAGAAGTTAAGCTTCCTATGTTGGTAACGTTAGTGCCAGACAAGGCGTGAAATTATCAAGCTGTCTTCTTCAATTTTTTAATTATTATAAACAATTATATCTGTACTAGCATCAAGATATTTTGTAGTTGCCAAAAGAGTTCCATTTTCATAATTCTTTGTATCTGCTTCAAAGGTTTTAACAAATTGTTTATTCTTCAAATTTTGAATTATATCGCTTAGTTGTTTCATATATTAAAAATTATCAAGAGATATTTAAACATTTATTCTATAGAATCTTATGAAAAAACTTTCAAAAACAGAGACAGAAAATAAAATAAAATATTTTTTTGAAGATATTAAAAACAAATCAGCAGAAGATGTCAAAAAAATGAAGAGATTAGCAATGAGTCAAAGTATTTCTTTAAAAGAATTAAAAAAGAAATTTTGTAAAAAATGCCTTGCTCCTTATTCTGGAAAAGAAAAGATTAGAATAAAAGACAAAATAAAAGCAGTAACTTGTAATAAATGTGGATGTATAAGCAGATGGAAGATAAAATAAAATTAACTCTTTTTGAATTTTCCAATCAATTCAATTAAATCAGTTTGTCCTAAAAACATAGCTCTACAACAAGGTCTTTCTAATCCCAATTCGTCCAATACCTTTTTAGAGTTTTCACCAGTAGAAATTCTTTTTTTATACTCATCCCAAAGGTGTCCGATTGGTTTTCCACATGAAAAACATCTAACTGGAATTATCATAATATTAACTCTTATTTTTGGTTTATAAAACTTTGTGAGGATGGCTCCAGAAGGTTTAAATAAGTATTTCTCAAACTTGGAACATGGAAAATGTCAAGAATAATAATGTAATAGAATTGAAGAATGTTGCAAAACATTATGTAATGGGAGACAATATAGTCAAAGCACTTAATGGGGTTAATATTTCTATACAAAGAGGAGATTTTGTTGCAATTATGGGTCCAAGTGGAAGTGGGAAATCAACAAGCATGAATTTAATTGGCAGTTTAGATTTAGCCACAGAAGGAAACATTTACTTGGATGGGCATGATATAGAATATTTAGAAGAATCTGAACTTGCACAAATAAGAGGCAAAAAAATAGGATTTATTTTTCAGCAATTTAATTTAATTCCTAATCTTACTGCAAAAGAGAATGTTATGCTTCCTATGTTATTTCAAGGAAAAGATGAAATAGAAAGAGAGACAAGAGCCGAGAAATTATTAAGATTAGTAGAATTGGGAGAAAGAATGGATCATTATCCTAATCAGCTTTCAGGAGGGCAACAACAAAGAGTAGCAATTGCTAGGTCTCTCTCTAATGACCCCGAAGTAATTTTAGCAGATGAACCAACAGGAAATTTGGATACAAAAACGGGAGAAATGATTATGACTTTTTTAAATAATTTAAACAATGAGGGAAAAACAATAATTATTGTTACACACAATCCAGAACTGGCAAAAGAGCATGCAAAAACAATCTACTCGGTAAAGGATGGAAATATTGAAAGTGTTGAGAAAAAAATCAATGGAAAATGGAAAAAGATTTCTAATACCAAAGATTTATAAGTTCAAACTTGAAAGAAGAAATATGGAAAAACAAATAAAAATTTTGTTCGGTGCATTGTTTATATTAGTTTTAACCTTGAGTTTAACATCGGCTATGGTTGTTAAATCAGTTGATGCAAATAATTTTCAACCTGGAAGCGAACAAGAGATTACAATTGAAGTGAAGAATACACTTGATGAAGATGCAACTGATGTTTCTTTAACTTT
>Ga0172381_10006392_pt1 | contig 11796 bp, 10 predicted proteins | sample Leawel6488metaG_FD_119754 | JGI IMG/M metagenome (GOLD analysis project Ga0172381, IMG submission 119754) | Leachate microbial communities from a municipal landfill in Southern Ontario, Canada - Leachate well 64-88 metaG | ecosystem: Engineered > Solid waste > Landfill > Unclassified | place... | reverse complement strand
TGGGCCGTATGTACCTTCAAAATTGATGAAACAGCCGTTATTGGCAATCAGGCCCCTTTCTATTTCGACAATTCAACGTTGGACATCTATCTGATGTATGCTACAGGAGCTACTTTGGTTATTATTCCAGAAGATTTGTACATTTTCCCGGCAAGACTGATTGATCATTTAAATGAGAATAAAGTCAGTTTTGTTTTCTGGGTTCCTTTTGTCTTGGTAAATATTGCCAACCTAAACATCTTTGCAACAAAAAAACCAAAATATCTACGGGATATTATTTTTGCGGGCGAAGTGATGCCCAACAAACACCTCAATTATTGGAGAAAGCACATGCCGGATTGCAGATATGCCAATCTTTACGGACCGACTGAGATAACGGTGGATTGCACTTATTATGTCGTTGAAAGAGAATTTTCAGATGATGAATCTTTACCCATCGGTTTTCCATGCAGAAACAGTGACGTATTGATTATGACTGAAAAAGACGAAGTCGCCAAAATGAATGAACAGGGAGAATTGTGTGTCAGAGGTACTTCACTTGCTTTAGGATATTATAATGACTGGGAAAAAACGCGAAAAGTATTTGTTCAGAACCCTTTGAACAAGCATTATCCGGAACTGATTTACCGTACGGGTGATCTGGTATATATGAATGAATTGCGTGAAATCATTTTTGTAGGCAGGAAAGATGCTCAAATTAAGCATAATGGTTATAGGATTGAGTTGGGGGAAATAGAAGCGGCCGTTCTGGGAACACAACTTGTGGATATTTGTAGCGTAGTTTACGATAACATGAATAAACAGATTGTTTTATTTTATGAAGCAAAATTCGAGTTACCTGTTGGCGATTTTCGAAAAAAAATGCTTGGATTTGTTCCAAAATACATGTTACCTACGAGAATTTCTAAAGTTGATAAGATGCCGCTAAATTCCAATGGTAAAATTGATAGGGTTGCATTAAACAAAAAGGTTAATTTCTCCCAGGATGAAAATAATATTCTTCGGTGAAGATACATTCAGCAATGTTGTTCTTCAGTCCCTTATTGACGCTAAACATGAAATATTGTTGGTTGCGACTCCATTCTATGAAAACCTGATATATAAGAAGTTGGAATTGACATCGAAGAAGCATGACATTCCATTTGTAAGGTCAAGAAATATTAATGGAATTGATTTCATAGAATTGGTGAGAGGTAAAAATCCTGAATTGATTGTTTCTGCTCATTTTGAAAGATTGATAAAAAAGGATTTGTTAAGTATTCCTTCCAAAGGATGTATCAATTTACATCCTTCACTATTGCCCAATTATCGTGGAATGGCTCCTCAACATTGGCCAATTGTAAACCGTGAAAGTGATACTGCCGTTACGGTACATTATATTGATGAAGGGATTGATACTGGAGATATCATTCTTCAGATAAAAACGAATTTAAATGATTCAATGTATGTTTCAGATTTGTTAACCTCTTTTTTGAATATCTATAAATACATTGTGAAAGATGCTGTGGCATTAATAGAAATGGGGAGTATCAATATTAAGAAACAATCCCACCTCACTGGCAGTTATTATCACAAATTAAAAAGAAATGAATGTGAAATTTTGGACGATTTTGATGTTCAAAAAGCATATGCATATATTAGAGCCTTTTCAAAACCTTACTATGGCGCTTATTACAAAGATATTATTATTTGGAGAGCCCATATACCTTCAGTTTCCGCTTCCTTAGCTTTGGAAAATAACAATAAATATATAGGGCTAGATCATATTGATGGAATGAATGTCTTGATCTTAAAAGATGGACTATTAATAATTGACAAATATGAAAAATTTGAAAGAGGAAGTGTTGAAAACCTTAAATGATATATTGCCTGAACATGATTTTACACTGGATGTAAATTTCATAAAAGAGGGTATGATAGATTCATTTGATTTGGTCCTATTGGTTTCAGAACTGGATAAAAAGTTCGGAATCTCAATTGATGGGGAAAATATTGTACCTGAAAATTTTTCTTCATTGAATCAGATGGTCGAACTGTTAATTAATAACGGTGCAGGAAAATGAACTTGACATTCAAAAATAAGGAAATAACAGGTATACTGACAGTTTTGCCTTCCAAAGAGGTGAGATTTGAGGATGAAATGGAAAATTATCCATTCTCCGTTGAAACTTCTTTGAAGTTAAAGACGATTATGGGATTTGAGAAACGTCGTATTGTCGAAGATGGTGTGTGCGCATCAGATTTATGCATATTTGGTCTATCTTATCTCTTTGACAACAAGTTGCTCAATAAGGAAGATATTGATGCCTTGATTCTTGTGACGCAAACTCCTGATTACATTGTGCCTCCTACGAGTAACATAATTCAGGGTAGGTTTGGCCTGAAAGAAGATATGATTTGCATGGATATCAATCAAGGATGCACCGGCTTTGTTTTGGGCTTGATGCAAGCATTTCTACTTTTGGATCAAGAATCAATTCACAAAGTGGTGCTGATGAATGCCGATGTCTTAAGCAGAAAAGTCTCCAGGAAAGATAGAAACAGCAATCCCCTGATTGGAGATGGGGCATCCATTACCATTGTAGAAAGATCAGAAATCAATAACATGATTTATGCAAATATTAAGATGGATGGGAAAAGAGCATTTGCTATACATATTCCGGCAGGCGGAGCAAGAAAACCATCTTGTCCGGAGACAGCAATTGTTGAAATGGATGATATCGGTAACATGAGATCTCAGGATAATCTTGTGATGAAGGGTGATGAGGTTTTTCTGTTCGCGCAAAAAGATGTGCCTCCAATGATTGTTTCTCTGTTGGATTTTTCAAATCAAACAAAAGATATGGTAGACTACTTCATGTTCCACCAACCTAATAAATTCATGTTGAATAAATTGGCAGATAAGTTAGGAATTCCCCGGGATAAAATGCCAAGTAATGTCGTTGAAAATTTGGGAAATTCCAGTGGCGTCTCAATTCCAATTTCCATGACTTATAATCTTGGAAACAGGTTGATAAATGAACGGTTGAATTTATGCCTTGCCGGTTTCGGGGCTGGACTAAACTGGGCTTCAATGATTCTTGAAGTTGGGAATCTGAACTTCAATGGAATGATTTTCTTTTGATTTTGAATGTATAACAATTTGAAAATGTAAAGAAATGGACAAGTTTATCGAAAAATTCACAGAGCTGTTTGATAATGCTGATATAAAAGATCTGAATGAGTCTACTCACTTTAAGGAAATTGATGGGTGGTGTTCATTGATCGCTCTTTTCCTTATATCAATGGCGGATGAGGAATATAATGTTTCTCTTAAGAGAGATGATATTCTGAAAGCAAGTACAATCGGAGATATTTATCATATTATTCAAAATATGACATAGGGTTTTTTATTAGGTTGACAAATTAATATTCATATCATATGGAAAAAAGGATTTGGCTTTCTCTTGCCCATATGTCCGGCCATGAGCTGGACTTTATTATCGAGGCATTCAATACCAATTGGGTAGTGCCTTTGGGCCCGAATGTGGATGCATTTGAAGTTGACCTTGAGAATTTTCAGAAGGCTGACCGACATGTCGTAGCACTTAATTCAGGAACATCTGCTTTGCACCTGGGATTGATTCTACTTGGAGTGAAACCAGATGATGAGGTGATTTGTCAATCGTTTACTTTTGCTGCTTCAGCAAATCCAATTGCATATATTGGTGCAAAGCCAGTGTTCATAGATAGCGAAAAGGATACATGGAATATGGATCCTGTTTTATTGGAAATAGCCATCAAGGATCGGCTGAAAAAAACAGGTAAACTCCCTAAAGCAATTATTCCTGTACATCTTTACGGAATGCCGGCAAAGATGAAAGAAATAAATGCTATCGCTGAAAAATACAAAATACCTGTTTTGGAGGATTCTGCTGAAGCTATTGGTTCGAAACTTTGCAATCAGATGTGTGGCACATTTGGTGAACTTGCGGCATTGTCATTCAACGGAAACAAGATGATTACGACTTCAGGAGGAGGGGCATTGGTATGCCGTAACGAAGAGGAAGCAAAACTTGCAAGGTTTTATGCTACTCAGGCTCGCGATATCGCTCCGTATTATCAGCACTCACATATTGGATATAATTACAGAATGAGCAATATCTGTGCCGGAATAGGAAGAGGGCAGATGCTCGTTTTGCAGGATCATATTGATCGTAGAAGAGCTATTCATAAACTTTACACGCAGCTATTGTCAAATGTGAAAGGTATTTCAATCATGCAGAATCCTTCTCCGGAATGGAATTCGAATTTCTGGTTGACTTGTATCCTTATAGATCCCAATGTGGCAGGAGTCTCACGGGAAACTGTTCGTTTGCGTCTTGATGCTGCGAATATTGAAACCCGTATGTTATGGAAACCCATGCATTTACAGCCAGTATTTAAAAATTATCCTTATTATGGAAACGGAACTTGTGAATACCTTTTTGAAAGGGGATTGTGTTTACCTTCCGGGCCAACGTTAACAGACGATGATATTTTTAGAGTAGTCGATAATATAAAAAAGATGTGCAAGAAACCGAAAAGGATCACAACTGTCCAACCATATAAAATGGTTGCCGGTTAGAATCAAAAATTTGTAAAGGGGAATTATTAAAGACATGTATTTATTCTCTAAATAAGAATTGATGATGCAAAAACTATGTTTTTCCTTTTTTTGGGAGATTATTAAAATAAATTTTATTTATTCAATAATAATTAATTGCCGGCACTTTGGGATTGATGGTTTATTGAAGATGCCAATAATCATTCAGTATGGCTCATCATTCAGATGTAAATCCAAAAATGGGATTGCTTTTTTGAAACCACTGAAAATGAATATGTTGACGATTAAATATGGCAACAGAATAAAAGTGGACAAAGGTGGAAGAATGATATTAACCGGGGATAAAGCTTGTTTTAATAAAAAAAACAGTGTAATGGTCTCTTCCGGTGGAATATTTGAGATTGGAAATAATTTTTGGGTAAATGCTTTTACTGAATTTTATTGTAGGAAAGGGCTGAAATTCGGGGATGATGTACTTATTGGATTTCATATAATAATCATGGATACTGATTATCATCCAATATTTAATGAACAAAATGAGATCATTAATCCCAATAGAGAAGTTGTCTTTGGAAATAAAGTATGGATAGGCTCTAATGTAACCATTCTCAAAGGATCACACATTGGAAATAATATTGTAGTTGGTGCTGGTTCAGTAGTAACCGGAAATTTACTGGAAGAGAACTCCATTTATTTTGGAAATCCGGCCAGGTATGTGAAGAACAATATCATTTGGGAAAGGAATTAATGCATGAATATCCTGACATTTGATATTGAAGACTGGTGGGTATATGATCATTATTCCATTGGTAAAAAAGAAAATTATCTTCCAAGAATAAATTGTTATCTTGATTATATACTTGATATCTTGGATGAAAGAAATTTTAAAGCAACTTTTTTTTGCTTAGGGGAAGTGGCAGATAAATATTCTGATGTTATCAAATTAATTGCATCAAGAGGCCATCATATTGGTTGTCACTCGTTCAATCATCGCTTTTTTGGCAATCTCACACCTGAAGAAATTGCAGAAGATACACGTAAAGCTTTGGATGTAATCGAAAATATAATTGGCGAGAAAGTTACTGCATATCGTGCTCCAGCTTTTTCCATTACTGAAAAAAGCAAGTGGATTTTTGGGATATTGGCTGACCATGGAATTAAGTACGACTGTTCAATCTTTCCGGCTGACAGAAGTTTTGGTGGTTTCCCGGGTTTCTATAAAAAAGGTCCATCAGTAATAAAATATCAAAATTCTTTAATCAGGGAGTTTCCAATATCTGTGACCCATTTTTTGAGGAAAGATTGGGTATGTACCGGAGGTGGCTATTTCAGGATTTTCCCATATTGGAAAATTAAATCCTGCGTCAGGGAGAGTGATTATGTAATGACCTATTTTCATATCAAGGACTTTGATAAAGATCAACAGCGTAGGTTCGCTTCTTTTCAAGGAGAATCTGCAATTGTCAGATATTTTAAAAACTATTATGGATTAAATGGAAGTTTTTTAAAATTTCAGAAATTTCTTGCTGATTTCGATTTCATAAGTGTTAAACAGGCAAATGTCCAAATTAATTGGGATCAAGTTCCGATTAATTTGATCGGAGAATTCTGACCCTATTCTTTTCAGTCAATTTTTAAATGAAGCATTTTTTCTTTTGATAAAAAAGAGTACAATTTCCGGTTGTTAGTCCCTACTCTTTATTTATTCATGCTAACCCGAAGGGACATGGTAGCTCTAATTATTATATTATGAAAACAGTTACTATCATTAAATGTGTGTTGGTATTTGTATTTATGGTTCATGGTATAAATACGCAAGTTTATGGTGAAACATCAGAAAATCTGAATGTTACAGCAGGTAATCTGGGCGTCTTGTTAGGGAGCGAAAAAGATGTTATTACGAACTTAATCATTACTGGTGAAATCAATGGGACTGATATTGGAACTTTACGTAGCATGTCTAATTTGTCTGTGCTTAATATGGCGGATGCTAACATTGTGACAGGAGGTAGCTTTGCTGTTAATGGCCGTATCATAAATGTAGTGAACAATCAGATACCAGATTGTATGTTTCATCATTTAACTAAATTAACATCAGTCGAAATTCCAAATAGTATCACTTCTATCGGGGATTCCGCTTTTTATTTATGCTCAGGATTGACCACGGTCTCAATACCAGATCATGTAACTACTATTGGGAATTTTGCATTTCATGGTTGTACAGCATTGGAATCTTTTGTTATTGGAAACAAGGTCGATTTTATAGGTGAGGCTGTGTTTTGTGATGATATAAAAATGAAGGATTTTATAGTTTCAGAAAGCAATGCATCATTTTATTCGGAAGAAGGGATTTTATTTAATAAAAACAAAAGTAAATTGATCCGTTTCCCCAATAAAAAGTCTGTTGTTTACACTATACCAGAAAGTGTCACTTCTCTTGATGGCCATGCATTTTGTAGCTGTTCGGAATTGACATCCATTACATTGCCTGTTGGATTGACCAATATTGGGCTAGATGTCTTTTTTGGTTGTACAGGTTTAGCAGAGATACATTGTAAGTTTTTGATATTAACAGTACTATACCATGATCCATTCCTTAAAGTAGATAAAGAGAATTGTAAATTATATGTCCCAAGTGGTACATCTACAGTCTATAGTAATGCTGAAGTATGGGGCGATTTTAAAAATATCATAGAGGAAGCATTAACAGAAGTCTCTGAAATTGAAAAGAATAATACAACGGTGTTTACAAAACAAGATGTTATCGTAATTAAAAATGCTGTCATGGGAGAAACTGTATCAGTTTATTCTGCATTGGGAATTTTATTACGATCTGTCAAAACCACAGATGATGAGATTAGAATAGCTGTTCCTGCAAATCATATTTATCTTGTTAGAATAGCTGACAGAATATTTAAAGTTGCTGTGTAACAGTCTTTTTTCCTTTTTTTATTCACCTAAAAAATAATTGTATGAAAGTAAAAAATGTTTTTAAAGGCATGGTATCTCTGCTTATATTGGCAGTTGCATCCGCTCTATCATCTTGTAATCAAGATGCTGATGTGTTGGCCATGGACTCTATTCCAGAAGTAGGTCAGCAGGTAAATGTTTTAGATGATGCCAGTTCACAGTATTCAGCTAAAACAGCTCATTCCATTTGCGGTGGAATTTCCTATAAAGCATTGTATCCTGGTCAGAAAGACAGAATCGGATACATTGCCATTACCAACAATGAGGATTTCCTATATGTGAAATATCATATTGATAGTGCTAATTGGGTAATTAGCGAAACTCATCTTTATGTTGGTAGCCGACTGGGTGCTCCGGTAACCAAGTCTGGAAATCCAAAAGTGGGTAACTTCCCGTATTCTGCAGTGCATAACCCGACCGTCAGAACTTACGAGTATGCAATCCCTTTGGATAGTCTGGGCAGTCTTGGTGTACCGTATTCAAGGATTATCGTAGCGTCCCATGCTGTAGTCTTGAGATTAAATGCAAGCAATATTGTACTTCAGGAGGAAACAGCGTGGAGTGGATGTATTCGTTTTGTTGAAAAGGGCAACTGGGCGTTATACGGAGAGTATATCATTCAGCCATGTTCCAATGAATAATCTCAAAACCGCCACTGCTTTTATGGCAGAATGATTTTTTGATGGTTTCAAGTTTCATCTTGAAACCATCTGTTGTTTTTGCGCAATGCGTGCCACCGAACGTGTCACTTTTTATTTCTTCAGTATTTTCGTCTTAAAAGTGCCATTGGCGGTAACAATTTCTATCATATAAACGCCCTTTTTCAGAGAATTTACGGAGACATGATCGTTGGTGTTCACTTGTGTGCTGAGTAATATTTTACCGCTTAAATCAATCAATAAAAGTGTACCTGTCTCTTCAAGGCCATTGATATTGAATCCATCCTCTACAGGATTGGGATATATTGTTATGCTTTCTTTGGGCTCATCGATCATACCAGTATCGGACGACTTTTCTACAATATAAAATTCACTCCAAACAGATGCTGCCTGGTAAGCACTTTCGGTGTTCTCCGGGACATACAAGGTGCAATTTTTTGTATTTACAGATGAAAATACACTTGATGTCAGAACTGCAGGTTTAGTTGCGTTCACGTAAATAGAGGAAAGTCCGCTGCAATCGCCAAAAGCATAATCTCCAATAGAATCGATTGATTCGCCAATAGTCAGACTATTAAGTCTATTGCAACCGTAAAAAGTCCAATCTTCTATCGAAGTGACCGTATTAGGTATTGTCACACTGGTAAGTCCACTGCAATTGGAAAAAGTGCTATTTCTAATCGTCGTGATAGAATTTGGAACCGTCATTTTGGTAATGCCGGTACAATTACAAAAAACGCCTTCTCCTATTGAAGTGACCGAAGCAGGAAAGGTCATATTGGTAATTCCGGCGCAACCGTAAAAAGTACCACTTCCTATCGAAGTGACAGAATTAGGAATGGTTACGTTGGTAAGTTTGGTGCAACCCGAAAATCCCCAATCCCCGATAGATGTGATAGAATTCGGGATTGTTATGCTGGTCAGTCCACTGCAATTGGAAAAAGTACCGTTTTCAATCAAAGTGACGGCTTTTGGAATGGTCACATTGGTAAGTGCGGTGCAACTTCCAAAAGCACTTTCTCCAATATATGTGACTGATCCAGGGATGGTTATGCTTGTAAGTCCGGCGCAACCGTAAAAAGCATAACTTCCTATCGAAGTGACAGAATTAGGGATGCTTATGCTTGTAAGTCCCGTGCAACTGGCAAAAGCCCAATTTCCAACAGAGGTGACAGTATTGGGAATGATTATGTTGGTAAGCCTTGAACAACCGCAGAAAGCATAACTCCCAATTGAAGTGACAGAATTAGGTATTGTTATGTTTGTAAGTCCACTGCAACTGAATAAGGCATTATTTCCTATTGATGTGACAGAATTAGGAATGGTTAGGCTGCTAAGCCCCGAACAGCAATCAAAAGCACCCACTCCAATCGAAGTGATGGTATTGGGTAAAATGATAGATTTTAAAGTGGTTTTCCCGGTATAATTTGTATAGCGAAATGAATTCCTCGGCATCTCATTGGCAGGATAAGACGTATAAACAGAGTCTGTTCCATCAGTTCCTGTATACGCTTTAATGCTGACTCCACTGATATTCAATGCAGAAAGATTGACCATTGTATTCCGCAGAAATTTGATATCTCGTGCATCGATTGTGCCTGTCACTGTAAGGTCGGTAATGCTTGCTCTTTCGGTTACAGTCAAGGTGGTTGCCAACCCACCAGCTGTGACGCTGATGTTTTTTGAGACGGTCGCATGAAGCATAACTGAGGCAAATATACAAACGATGAAAAATAGTTTCTTTTTCATAAAATGGTTTCTTTTTATTTTTATATGATTATTATTTGTCTAATATTATATTTATATAAATACATTTACAATTATCCCTTCAGCAATTGAATTGTTGATTGTAAGCCTGTTATAAATCTTTATCAGAGGTTTTGCCAGGTTAATGTCCATCCCTCCTTTATGGAGAAATAGTGTCGCTGATTAGTTCAAAAGAAATACGTGTATTTTCATGGCTGGTCAGGACGTGTGGGTAGTGTCTAGGTTAAGAGCTGTAGCATTTTGTTTTTTTGTTTAATGTTTTCTTGGTAATTTCTGAATTTTGCCACGTAAAAAATATTAGGGCAATTCCCTAATCATTTTTCACTAATAATAGAAAGATATTTCACCATCATCCTACCGGGCGTGGTAAAACTAATAATAAAAATTATATGGAGAGATATTTGTTATCAATTATTCACATAAAAATGGAATGATCAGTGTGAATTTTAATATACTGTAGTGCCCTTTTTGTTCGTGTTTGCAGGGAGTATAGCCGATTTTACCAAATATTGCGATAAGTTCATTTCTTTGACGTCCATGCTTTATATTATGTTGTCAACTCCAAGTTCCTGTTTATTGCAAAAAATATTCAAAAAACGACCTCTAAAATATAAGAAAAACCTTTTTCTATCGTTTATCATTCTAGTAAATCGAAATCATCACTATCAAAAATTGATTATCAGACCTATAATCTATGACATGTCCGACAGATTGATTGTTTATGGGAATTGTATAAAAGATGAAAAAATAAAGGAACATACTTTTAATAGTCTGTTCTTTAGGAAAATAACTTTGTTTCTTCCAAAAATGTGAGTATGGGAGAAACTTTTTTTTGTCACTTTTTTTATCACCCTTAAACCGGTGAAACTATTTGGGAAAGATTTGATTATCATCGTCGCTTCTTTAATGTGGGAGTGACGAACCTTTTTGTGTATGAATTTTATTGAATTTATATTGTATTTTTGCAAACCAAAAGATAATTTACAAGTTATGAAGAAAATAATTTTTACCTTGATTTCTTTGTTGATTCTGATCCCTCTTTCAGCTCAGAGTCTAAGCGATCTTACTCCAGAACAAATCGAGATGTATAAAAAATATAAAGAACAAAACTCTTCGGTAAGTACGAATAGTGTGAAAGAGGAAGTTTCGCAAGACCGTACCGTGTCGCAAGAATTCACTAATAATGGGTCTGACAAAGAAAATAATTACGGACTTAAAGATAATGACACCAAAGGCTTGACCAAAAATCAGGTAGAACTAAAAGATTCGCTCGATGCAAATAAGAAGACTTCCCCTGCTTTGGAAATATTTGGTTCCCATCTTTTTAGCAATCAAGATCTCACATTTGAACCCAAACTGAATATTCCGACGCCACCTAATTACATATTGGGTACCTATGATGAAATGATCATCGATATTACTGGTCTTTATGAAGCCAATTATCGGGTTAAGGTTTCACCGGATGGATTCATTCGCATTCCTGCGGTCGGACTTGTTAAAGTGAGTGGACAGACCATTGTGGCTGCCTCTTCAAACATTAAAAACCGATTGTCCAAGATATATACCGGCGTTTCGTCAGGCGAAACTCAAATCCGGATTTCTTTGGGAAATATCAGAAGCATTCGCATTACGGTGGTTGGTGAAGCTGTTCGCCCCGGATCATATACTTTGCCTTCCCTTGCAACGGCATTCAATGCTTTGTATGCATGTGGTGGCCCTGGTAAAATGGGTTCCATGCGTGATATTAAGGTGATCAGGCATGGTAAAGTCATTGCAAACATTGATATGTACCGTTTTCTGATAGATGGGATGGTA
>Ga0172381_10006391_pt1 | contig 11796 bp, 8 predicted proteins | sample Leawel6488metaG_FD_119754 | JGI IMG/M metagenome (GOLD analysis project Ga0172381, IMG submission 119754) | Leachate microbial communities from a municipal landfill in Southern Ontario, Canada - Leachate well 64-88 metaG | ecosystem: Engineered > Solid waste > Landfill > Unclassified | place... | reverse complement strand
GCTAACTCATCTATAAAAATCAAAATGTAAGGCATTGATTGAAATCCAGAGAGATTGTTGTAGGCTTCAATATTTTTAGCACCAACTTCAGTAAAAGTTTTATAACGACGTTCCATTTCTGAAACTGCCCATTTTAAGGCAGAAATAACTTTTTCTGGTTCGACTATAACAGGAACTAAAAGGTGAGGAATACCATTATATGGAGTAAGTTCAACTCTTTTGGGATCGACCATGATCATTCGAACTTCATCAGGAGAGGCTCTAAACAAAATACTAGCAATCCAAGAATTAACACAAACTGATTTACCAGAACCGGTTTGACCAGAGATAAGAACATGAGGCATTTTACTAATATCAGCAACCTTAGGATTACCGGCAACATCTAAACCTAATGGGACAGTAATTTTATTTTTAGCATTTTTCATAACATCGGAATCAAGCATTTTTCTAATTGGAACAACTTCAAGAGAATGATTAGGAATTTCAATACCAACTAGAGCTCGACCAGGGATTGGAGCTTCAACTCGAATCATACCACCAGGAGCAGCTAAGGCCATAGCTAAATCATTACTTAGACTCATAATTTTGGCTAATTTAGTACCAAGAGCAACTTCGAGAGCATATTGAGTAACTGAAGGACTGTCATTAACTTCAGTAACTCGAGCAGTAATACCAAATGAATCTAGGGTTTGTTCTATGGTTTGGGCATTTTTACGTATATCTCCTCTATCAGCTTTAGCACCAGGAGTGTTATCAAAAATATTCAATGAAGGATATTCCCACATTTGATGACCGGAAGAACTAAGAGCTTTAGTTGGAGAAAGAAGATCTGTTTTTAAAATTGGAGGAATGTGAACAACATTTGGGTCTTCTTTATTATTATTCTTAGTTTCAAGTGGTAGTTCTGATTGATAAATAGTTGATTTTTTTTCAGCCTTAGCTTTTATTTTTTGAGCATTACCAATAGTATATTTTTTAATAAAATTAAAAATCATTACAAAAAATTTAAGAACTTGAGCAATAGAAGTATCAAATAAAATAACAAAACCAACGATAAAAGAAAAAATAAAGATAAGAGTACTAGGAATACGGCCAAAAAGAGAATTTAGTTGCTCTGCTAAAAAAATACCAGCAATACCTTGCCCAAATAGACTAATAAGGGCAATAAACATAATAAAAAATCCCAAAAATACATTGAGATCTTTGAGAGGAGATTTAATCTTGGCAAAAAGAAAAGAGGCTAAAAACAAAAGAAAGGGAATTAAAATAGCAGCAAAACCAAAATAATTAGTTAAAATTAAGTTTAATTTAATAGGAATTGGACCAGTTTGAAGAAAAGAAAAAACAGAAATAACAGCAGCAACCAAAAAGAAAATAAAAAATATAGTTCTGATTGTTTCTGGTTTTAACCTAAGAGAAGGAAAAACTGTTTTTTTTCTACGACCACGTTTAGCCATAAATACAGTATATAGTATTTTCAAGTGAATCTATAGAAATAATTTCACTTTTATCTTCATTTCTCTTTTTTAATTCAATACCACCGTTTTCTAAACTTCTTTTACTAATTACTAATCTGGTAGGAATACCAATTAAATCAGCATCGGCAAATTTAACACCAGCAGTAACATCGATTCGATCATCAAATAGAACTTCAATATTTTTGTTTAATAAATCTTGATAAAGTTTTTCAACTTGTGATTTTATTTTGTCATCATGAAGATCAAGACCAACTAAATGAATTTGATATGGAGCAATACTTTCTGGCCAAATAATACCTTTTTCATCGTGACAAATTTCAACAATTGTACCCATAGTTCTTGAAGGACCAAATCCATAACAACCCATTTCAATAATTTTCTTTTGTCCATCTTTATCGAGATAATAAAAATTGAAAGCCTTAGAAAATTTGGTTCTTAATTTAAAAATATTACCAACTTCAGTAGCCTTAACAGTTTCTAATTTATCATTGCCACATTCGGGACAAGTTTTTTGAGTATCAATAATTTCCTTATTAATGGCAATTTTACACTTTTTACAAAGATAAATAGTATCTTCACCATTTTCATTTAGAGTTTGAAATTCATGGGAAAATTGACTAAAAGCACCACCAGATGCAAAAGTTAAAACAGTAATATCTCCTAATCCAAGTCTTTTGTAAATTTCAAAATAAGCTTTTTTAACAATTTCATAGTAACGATCCAAATCTTTTTCATCAGTATGAAAAGAATAAAGATCTTTCATATTAAATTCACGACCACGCAAAAGTCCAGATTTAGCTCGAGCTTCATTTCGAAATTTATTTTGAATTTGATAAACAGCAGATGGCAAATCTCGGTAAGAAAATAAATATTTTTGAGCTAATGGAGTAACAACTTCTTCGTGGGTTGGGTTTAAAACTAAATTAGTGTCACCTTGACCTTTGAGATGAAAAAGAACTTCCATACCATTGCGAGAAGTAGTTATCCAGCTATCTTCTGAAGTCATGGCTGGCATCAAAATTTCTTGACCACCAATTTTATCCATCTCTTGACGGACAATATTTTGAATTTTAGTTAAAACTCGTAAACCTAAAGGTAAATAGTTATAAACACCAGAAATTTCTTTCTGAATAAAACCGCCTTGGGTTAATAATTTAGCATTGACACTATCAGCATCAGATGGAATAGATTTGGTGGTTTTTCCAAAAAGTTGTGAATATCGCATGAGTTATTATAACTTATCTTATTTATACCTCGAGTACTAAAGGTAAAACCATAGGTTGACGACCGGTTTTTTGATAAATAATTTGTTCAATATGACCTTGAACTTCTTCTCTAATAAATTCAAAGTTAGCCGGAACACTAGTGGCCTGATTAAATTTATTAATTACTTCTTGTTTGAGATAATTGATTAAATCAGTGTTTTCTTTTACAAAAACAAATCCTCGACTTAAAATAACTGGATCTTTTTCAAGTTTGCCAGTTTCTTTATTGATTAATAAAACCACTGAGAACATACCATCTTCGGCCAAAAGTTTACGGTCACGTAATACAGTAGTACCAACATCACCAATACCAAAACCGTCTATAAGAACTTTTCTAATAGAAATATGATAATTAGTATCAAAAGTACCTTTATTACTGAAAGTAACTGAAGCATCAAAATCAGGTAAAATAACTTGATCTTCGATGTAACCAAGTTTTTTAGACATTGTTTGATAACATTTTAAATGTCTAAAATTACCACCAATTGGTAATAGATATTTAGGTTTTAAAAGATTTATTAAAAGAGCATGTTCTTTTTGATAACCATGACCAGAAACATGAAGTTCTTCTTTTTCTCCATAGACTACATCAGCACCCAATTTAGAAAGAACATCAATCATAGTATAAATATTTGAGGTAGTACCAGGAATATAATCAGGAGATGAAAAAATAACTTTATCACCAGATTTGATTTTAATTCGATGTTTACCCATTACCATTTTACTGAGAGCAGAATCTGGTTGACCAGCAAAACCAGCAACTAAGAAAATAAGTTTATTTTCAGGAAAATTTTTAACTCGTTCAGGTGAAACAATATCTGAATCACTTAGAGTTAAATAACCAAGATCTTTGGCAATATTAATAGCTTTTTCAACTGAAAAACCAACTACAACAACCTTACGGCCAGCACCTTTGGCATATTCAATAGCTTGAGACCAACGAATAATATTACTAGAAATAGAAGTAACAAAAACTCGACCTTTAGCAGAAACTATTTCGTTACGAAAATTTTCAGCAATAGAACTTTCTGATGGAGACCAACCTTCATGATCAGAACCTAAACTATCGGACATGAGAGCAAGAACTTTTTTCTCACCAATACGGGCAATATGAGCAAAATCAGCACCTTTACCATCGAGTGGAAAAACGTCAAACTTAAAATCAGAACCATGATAAAAAATACCAATTGGGGTAGTGATAGCAAAATGAAAAGTATCAGGAATGGAATGAGTTACTCTAACTGGGTCAACAGTAAAAACTCCTTTAATGATAGGGATACTGTCTTCATAAACAGTGAGATTGGCTCTAATATCAACTTCCGTTAAACGTGATTCAATAAAAGCAGCGGCTAGTTTAGGAGCATAAACTGGAATATTTTTACCTAAGATAGGTAAAATAAACCGAATAGCACCAATATGGTCTTCGTGACCATGAGTAATAAAAATACCTAAAATTCGGTCTTTTTTATCTTCTAAATAATGAGTATCGGGAATTTGAAGATCGACACCAAAGGCATCTTCTTCAGGAAAACCAACACCGCAGTCGACAATAATAATTTGGCTTTTGGATACATCACCATTAGGAATATATTCGTAAACGAACATATTTTGAGTGACATCACCAAAACCGCCAAGAGAACTAATTCTAACTAGGTCGGTTTGAGATCTAAATTCTCTAACTTGATTTGGAGCATTAATAAAATTAGTGCTTTTGTTTGTATTTGTATTTTGATTTTTAATCATAATGTAATGTAAATATTAATTTATTTTTTTAAAAAATTACCACTGGGGCAAAAAAGTTTTGATATTGGATTGATCAACAACGACTTGTTTTAGACTGCCTTCAAAAATTAACTTGGCAGATTTGCGACATAAGCCTTCAATATTGCGTTGTAAAGTTCGAACACCAGCGTCAAAACCAAGTGGTCTAACAATTTGATCCCAAAGTTCAGGAGAAATTTTTAACTCATCTGGTTTTAATCCAGATTCCTTGATAACTTTAGGAAAAATATAATCACGACCGATAACAATTTTTTCCTCATCAGTATATGAGGGCATTTGAATAATTTCAAGACGATCCATGACAGCGGTAGCAATACGAGAAGTATTATTACAGGTAGCACAAAAAATTGCTTGAGATAAATCAATTGGATAATCTAAATAATGATCAATAAAACGATTGTTTTGTTCTGGATCGAGAAGCTCGACTAGGACACCCATAATGGTATTAAGGGAACCGTCGGATACACGATCAATTTCATCGAGTAAAATAACTGGATTACGACTTTTACTGTTAATTAAACCTTTAATAACTTGGCCTGGTTCAGAATCAGGATAAATTCGTGATTGACCTCGAAGATAAAGTGGATCACCTAAACCACCAAAAGGAATTCGAATAAATTGACGACCTAAAACATTGGCAATAGATTGGGCCATAGTAGTTTTACCGGTTCCCACTAAACCGACAAAAAGCAAAACTGGAGCTTTGATTGGTTGATCTGGATTGCGACTTTTTTGAAGAGCTAACACAGAAATATATTCTAATAATCTCTCTTTAACACTATCTAAACCATAATGAGCTTCGTTTAATTTTTCTTTAGCAAATTGGATATCTAAAATATCTTGGGTTTGAATAGACCAAGGAGTGTTAACTAAAAAATTAATATATTTAGAAGCAATTTGAAAGTTCTGCCAAAAAGTTTGTTCGTTTTGAGAATTAATTGTTAATTGCGAAAAAATTTCATCTAGATTTTTTACCAAATTTTCGGGTAATTTTACTGCTTCAATTTTTTTTCTCAGGCTTTCGATTGCCTCTTTAGTCGTTAACACATTAGTATCCATATTAAAAGTATAACCCAAAAGCTTGGCTAAAAAATAGCAATAACTTAGCGAGAGCGATTTCTAGAATCGGGTCTAAAATTATTGAATTGAGGACGTCGATCAAATTGAGCTCGATTGTCGGTTCCCTCTTCGCGAGGCTGACCTGGGTGAGCAGTTTTAAATTCTGGAGCAGAAAGTTTAATTTGATGATTATCGTTAAACCCGGCAATTTTAACTTTTAACTTATCTCCGATTTTAATAATATTGGAAGGATCTGATAAAAATCCACCAGTCATTTCAGAAACGTGAAGTAAAGCTTCTCGACCTGGTAAAAATTCAACAAAAGCACCAAAATTTTCAACTCGGGTAACAATACCTTCGTAATCTTCACCAATTTGGACTTCTTTAATCATACATTCAATTTCATAAGCAGCATCTTCGATGGCTTTCTGATCTTGAGCAGAAATAGAAGCAGCTCCAAAATCGTCAATATCAATTTGAACACCAAATTTTTCCATCAAGGCTTTGATGGTTTTACCACCACTACCAATGACTTCACCAATTTTATCTTCAGGAAGTTGAACTAATTTAATTTTAGGAGCAAATTGAGAAAGTTGATCTCTAGGAGCAGCTAAAACTGATTCCATTTTGTCTAAAATTTGAAGTCTAGCTTTGGTACTAGCTGCAAAAGTTTCAGTGATCATTTTTAAAGTGAGACCTTCTCTTTTAATATCAAGTTGAATAGCAGTAATACCATTTCTAGTTCCAGTGATTTTGAAATCCATATCACCAAAATGATCTTCAATCCCAGCAATATCAGTTAACAAAACATATTTATCATCAGTATCAGCTATTAAACCGATAGAAATACCGGCGACTTTGTCTTTAATTGGGACACCAGCATCCATTAATGACATAGTTGAACCACAAGTAGAAGCCATAGAAGACGAACCATTTTGGGATAAAACTTCGGAAGTCAAAATAATAGTATAAGGAAAATCTGTTTCATTAGGAATGACCGGAATTAAGGCTTTTTCTGCTAAAGCACCGTGACCAATTTCACGTCGACCTGGTCGACCTGTTCGACCAACTTGGCCAGTAGAAAAAGGCATAGCAGAATAATAATGAATATATCTTTTAGTAGTTTCACCATTAGAATCTTCTAAATATTGTTTTTCTGATAAAGGAGCTAGAGTAGTAACCGTAATGGCTTGAGTTAAACCTCTTTCAAAAAGAGCTGAACCATGGGTCATAGGAAGAACACCGGCTTCTACATTAAGATTTCGGACTTCATCCATTTTTCTTTTGTCATAACGATTACCTTTGATAGTATTTTCTCGAACATAATTCTTAAGAATAGTATCAACGGCAGCGAGTAAATGATTGAAAGAAACTTCTTCAGATTCAATTTTGGCTTGATAAAGTTCTTTGACTTTGTCAATAATTACTTGTTGACCAATCATATGAGCACCATCAACTCCATCTTCAAAAAATTTAGTAATATCGGATTTTATTTTAGATTCAACTTCTTTAATTAAGTCAGCAGATGGACCAGCTGGTTCAAAAGTAATTTTTTCTTTACCAACTTTAGAAACGAATTCAGTAATTTGTTTATTAACTTCATCACCAGTAGTTTTAGCCAATTCAATGGCTTTTAACATAAGATCATTACTAACAATATTACCATCAGCTTCGATCATATTGATCCCTTTAGGACCAGTACAAACTAACAAATCAAGAGTAGATTTTTGTAATTCTTCAAAACTTGGATTGACAATTAATTGGTCATTAATAGCACCAATTCGAACTGCAGAGACTGGACCACGGAAAGGAATATCAGAGATAGACATAGCAGCGGCAGCGGCAGTAAAAGCAGGAATAACAGTGTCATGATTTTTATCATTACTTAAAACAGTAATAATAATTTGAACTTCATTTAAAAAGTTTTCTGGGAAAAGAGGACGAAGAGAACGGTCAATAATACGACCAGAAAGAACAGCATTGTCAGAAGGACCGCCATCGCGTTTCATCCATTTGCCACCTTTAATGATGCCACCGGCATAAAGTTTGTCGACAAATTCGACTGAGAGAGGAAAATAATCCTTTGACTCGTCAATACGACCCATTAAAACAGTAGCTAAAACTACAGTGTTACCAAATTGGGCAACAACTGAAGCGTTGGTTTGAGGAGCGAGTTTACCAGTCGAAAGACTGATATGTTTATCACCCACTACAATATCTTGTGTGTAATTTTTCATAGATTTATTTAATAACATTATAATAGACTACTTACTTCTTCAAACCGAGAGACTTGATGATGGCAGTATATCTTTCTGGATTATGAATAGACAAATAGCGAAGTAAACGACGTCGTTTGGAGATCTTGGTTAAAATTCCGCGCTTGGCTGGAGAATCATGTTTGTTTTCAGTTAAATGACCTTGGAGTTTTTCGACTTCTTTGGATAAAATAGCAATTTGGATTTCTGGAGAACCAGTATCACCTTTTGCTTGAGAGTGTTTAGTAATGATTTCTTGTTTTTCTTCTTTGGTTAATGCCATAGAGATTGAGCTATTTATCGGTTAAAAATTAATAAAGTTTTAGAATGGCTACTAAAACACCGACTTAATAGTTACAGGGATGATTATAACATAAGAATCTTAGGCAGTGGGGACGGAAGTAGGATTGAATTGATTAGTCTGAACTGGTTGAGGAGTAATTTCAGTTAATTGAGTAGCTTTAAGACAAGCGGCACCAGCTTCAAATGTTTCTGGAGAGACATTGACTGAAAAAGATTGAGTAGCAACTCTTAGACCGATAAGTAAGTTTTTGGCTGATTCTACATCTAAATTTAATCCTAACATAGGGATTAAAAAGGTAAATATTTCACAAAAAGGAGCATCTTGATCAACAACACTGGCTTTAGCCCAAGGACGAATATTGTCATTTGGAGAAATTTGAATCCAATTTCCATTGTTAACCATATTAGCGGCAGTACCTAATAAAATTTCATCACCTAAAATAAAATTAATATCGGCAGAAACAGATTGATTGGTAATAGAAATTTGATTTTCGGCAACCTTTGGAGAACCGTCTTTAGTTTGAACAATAAGATTCAATTTACCATTATCTTGGTTATAATTGACTTTTTCAATTTGAGTAAGAGGATAATCAAGAGTAATAACAAGATCGTTTTGATTATAAGTATCGATTAAAAGATCAAGACCACTAAGTTTGGAATAATTAGCATCTGTTTTTGTAGGGCAGAAAACTTTAGTTTCAATATTGGATTTTTTAAGAGTTAAAGCTAAAGCTAGAGCAGCAGCAAGACTGTCGATAGTTAATTGAGGAACGGCAACTAAGGCAGTTTTGGCGGTAGAAATTAAATTTTTAATATCAGAAACGTTATAATTTTTCATAAGAAAACCTGCTTGTTTTTAATCCTTATTAATTCTTATAGGCTATTATAGCATCGTTTATCTTAAAGTCAATATAAGGCTTAAAAGTCATACCACAATCTGTACCTGTTTTAATTTTTTCAATAATATTTTTACCTTGGTGAATACCTTCAACTTTAGTATCTTTAATAATTTTACCGTCACGTTTAAGATGAATTAAGTCCCCTTTACTAATTTCACCTTTAGTACATTGAACACCGGAAATACGGACTTTATCAATTTTAAATTCAGCCTTAACTAAACCTTCACCTAAAACAGTTTCATCAATAGTTGGTTCTAACATTTTTAAAACTTGAGTTTGAATATTTTCAATAATTTCGTAGATAATTTTAGATTCAAATACTTTGACATTATTAGTTTCAGCTATTTTTAATATTTGTTTGGGAGTGTTAACACCGAAAGCAAAAATTTGAGCATTGCCATTATCAGCCATAAAAATATCATTATCGTTAATAGCCCCAATTCCACTAGAGAGAATTAAAACATCATCAGAAAAACTATGTTTAAGAGCCTCAAGAGTACCTTGAACATCAGCTTTGAGAATTATTTTAAGTTTTGGATTTTCTTCATCATATTCATATATTACCTTACATTCGGCAGTAACTGGTTTGTGTTTATCAAAAGTGACTAGACTACCAACACAAGGAACATTTTCAAAACCTAAAACTTCAACTGGAGTACTAGGACCGGCTGATTTAATATTTTGACCAGTGTAATCAACTAAGGCTTTGACTTTACATAAAACATCATCAGCATAGACAATATCTCCCACATTAAGAGTCCCCTTTTGAACGACAAGAGAAGCTACTGGACCTCGGGTTTTATCGAGTTTAGATTCGATAATAAAAGCTTCTAGCGGAGCATTTGGTTCTGATTTTAATTCCATAATTTCGGCATTAAGTAAAATTAGATCTAAAAGCTGATCAATTCCTAGACCAGTTTTGGCAGAAACTGGAACAACGGCGATTTGACCACCATATTCTTCAGGGGTGAAACCAAGTTCAACTAATTGACCTTTAATTTTATCTGGAGAAGCACCTTCTAAATCCATTTTGTTCATGGCAACAATGAAAGGTATATTGTCTTTTTTGATATGTTCAATACATTCTTTGGTTTGGGGCATGATACCTTCAGTAGCAGCGATAACTAAAACAACAATATCAGTAATTTTGGCACCACGAATACGCATATCACAAAAAGCGGCATGACCAGGAGTATCAATGAAAGTAATTCCTTTGACTTGATAAGCACCAATATGTTGAGTAATTCCACCAGCTTCTTTTTTGACCACACTAGCAGAGCGGATTTTATCTAAAAGGCTGGTTTTACCATGATCAATATGACCCATAACAGCCACAATTGGCGGTCTAAAATTAGTTAATTTATTATCTTTAGTCATATTGTTAAAGGCCAGGGACTATTAATTTATTCCTGACTTTGAATTATTTTTATTTCTAAACCAACAAGTTGTCCAGCTAAACGAACATTTTCTCCACCACCACCAATAGCTAGGGCTAATTGATTTTCAGGTACAGATACTGTGGCTAAATTATTATCGACAGATATGACTTTGACATCCTGAGCTGGAGATAAAGCTTGAATAATAAATTGGTTAATATCTTTAGAAAAAGCGATAACATCGACTTTTTCTTCTTTAGGAAGTTCATTTAAAACAGCTTGGATACGAGAGCCTTTTTGACCAATACAAGAACCAACTGGATCAACTCCATTTTGAGTTGAAGAAACAGCCATCTTAGTACGTTCACCAGCAGCTCGGGCAATTTTTTCAATAATAACGGCTTGATTATTAACTTCAGGCACTTCACGGACAAAAAGTTGTTTAATAAATTCAGGATCACGACGAGAAAGTAAAATTTCATTTCTACCTAAATCATCTTTAATAATTGATTTTAATAAAAACCATTTTCTGATACCAAGCTGAATATTTTCATCTTTAATTTGCTCATCTTTAGGACAAATACCTTCGGTTTTACCAACACCAACAACCATTTTATAAGGATCAGATCGTAGAACAATACCTGGAATTAAGGTACCAATTTTCTTTTGAAATTCAGCAACAACTGTTTCTTTTTCAGCTTCATGAATTTTTTGATCGATGACTTGTTTAGCAGTTTGAGCAGCAATACGACCAAAACCTGGAGGAGTAACATCAGTTTTTTCGTCACCATCAATTTTGTAAACTCGAAAAGAACCAATTTCAGGTGAAAGTTCAACAGAAAAATTATCTTCTTCAGATACTTCTATACCATGTTCTTTTTGATCACGTTTATAAGCAGAAATTAGACCAAATTCAATAGAATCCAAAATAGATTGGACTTCAATATTTCTTTCGCCGGCGATTTGAGCGACAGCGGCAGCAAATTCAGTTTTTGGTAATTTTTTTAAATCCATATTTTTTCTTTAACATAAAAAATGGGGTTTTCTCAACCCCATTTCAAACGTTTCTTTAAACTAGGAGTTATTATACTACAATCCAAGCTGTTTTAGAAGATCTTTTTGGCGATTGGTGAGATGAGATGGAATTTCAACTAACAAACGAATATAAAGATCACCAATATTATAGCCATTAATGTCTTTAATACCCTTACCTCGAAGTCGAATTAAAGTATTTGGTTGTGTAGCTGGTTTAACTCTAACAGTAAGAGGTTTGTCTAAAGTTGGAACTTCAATAATGGTACCTAAAGTAGCTTGAGAAAAACTTAAAGTGACGGTAATAAAAACATCATTACCTTCACGTTTAAAAATTTTGTCAGGTT
>Ga0172381_10006390_pt1 | contig 11799 bp, 11 predicted proteins | sample Leawel6488metaG_FD_119754 | JGI IMG/M metagenome (GOLD analysis project Ga0172381, IMG submission 119754) | Leachate microbial communities from a municipal landfill in Southern Ontario, Canada - Leachate well 64-88 metaG | ecosystem: Engineered > Solid waste > Landfill > Unclassified | place... | reverse complement strand
GGAATACCAGAATCTGGGGTCGATCACAGCTCACGACGCACAGGCCCGGCTCTCAACGGTTGACCCACTCTCAAGTACAGACAGCACCGCGTACCTTGGCGATATCCCCCCCGGCGGGAAAGCGACCGCCCAGTACGCGATCACTGCTGCAAGCGGGGCCGCACCCGCGACATACGCACTCGATACCGAGGTCAGGTACCGCGACGCACTCGACAACAGCCAGATCTCCGATACCTTCAAGGCCGATGTCCAGGTAGTACCCAGGCCTGCAACCTCGGCCCTGGTACAACTGCTTGAGATCGTCGTTGTTGTCGCGGTGATCCTCGCTGCTGCCGGCTACTACGTGCTCGTTGTGAGGAAGAAGAAGTGAGGTGCGGGTGGAGCGGGGCGCTGCCGGCGCCGGGGATACGGACGATCCGGGAGATGCGATCCGTTCTTGCCAACCCCGCGTGCGCGGCAAGCGACCCCCTTTATTACATGTACCGCGACCTGGCCCGGTCTGAGGCGGACCGGCGCTGGCTCTCGGCTCACCTGCTCCGCTATGATATCACCGTCATCCCGCCCAAGGATCTCTCTGGCGAGCATGTCAAGACAAAAGGACATTACCACCCGGAGAATCCCGCCGCTACCGGTTACCCTGAACTCTACGAGGTCGTGGAAGGGACCGGACAGTTCCTCCTCCAGTCACGCCGGCTGGACGATGTCGTCCTCGTTCTCGCAGGAACCGGGGCACGCGTGATCATCCCGCCGGGCTACGGCCATATCTCCATCAACCCATCACCGGACTCCACGCTTGTGATGGCAAACCTGGTCTCCACCGCGTTTGAGAGCGAGTACGGGGAGTACGAGACTCTCCACGGGGCCGCGTATTATGTCATGAGCGACGGCCGGATCATAAAAAACCCGCACTACCCGGCTATGCCCCCGGTCCGGAAATGCACCGCGGTCAAGGGAAAAGGAGCGGCCGGCCAGGCCTGCACGGGATCGATCTACTCCCTGATCGGCGATGCAGAAGCCCTTGCATTCTTAAACGAGCCGGAGAACTACCCGGGCGTTTTTACGGGACTGTTAAAAGACTAGGCGCGGCAAGGCGCTTATGGGCGTTCTTCTGTGCCCGGGCGAGCACTTTTTCTTCGGCCGGGGATGCAGCCTTCCAGCCGTTTGCCTCAAGGGTTTTAAGCGCCGCATCGATCTCGGCATAGGAAAGCCCGATCTCGCCTTCGTCACTCTGGCCCGCCCAGAGCCCGGCCGATGGCGTTTTTGTGAGGATTGGCTCCGGGATGTTCATCTCTTTTGCCATCTCGTACACATCCGTTTTGTAGAGATGGACGATTGGCTGGATGTCTGCCGCATTATCGCCGTACTTGGTGCAGTAGCCGAGTAAAAACTCGCTCCGGTTGGAGGTGCCGCAGACGAGCCGGTGGTCGCGGTTCGCGTGATAGTACAGCACCGTCATCCGGATCCGGGCCATGAGGTTCCCGAGCAGGTACGGGGATTCGGTAAAGCCCGGGAGGGTCTTGAACGCCGCAAGCATCGGGTCGATGCTCACGACCCGGTGCTCCATCCCGAGGCCGGCGCAGAGTTCTGCCGCATCCTTTACATCCTGCGGGTTGCTCACCGATGTAGGGAGGGAAAGCCCGAGCACCTTGTCCGGCCCGACCGCCCGGCAGCAGAAGGCGGCGGCGAGCGCTGAGTCCACGCCACCCGAGACTCCGACAACTATCCCCGTGCACCCGCTGTTCCAGTAGGCATACCGGATCATCTGCTCGACCTGTCCCATCCTGCACCCGAGTTCTATGGCCATATGGGATCATCTCTGTCAGAACAGGTGGATAAATTTTTTTAACTGTTCGGTATTTCCCGCCACGATCACGGCATCCCCTTCGCGTATCGTATCGGTATTCCGGGGAACAACAACGGCCCGGTCCGGGGCCTCGATCCCAAGGACCCGCACGCCGCTTGAGCCTGATACACTCCCGACCGTCATTTCCGCCGGGTGCCGGACCTGCTTTAATACGACCATCTCGCCGTCCGGGAGATCGATAAGGATCGTGATCGTATCGGCAAGCACGATTCTTCCGACTGTCTGGCCCCCGATCCGGGGGAGCAGCGCGACGTAATCCGCACCCGCCCGGTACAGTTTCTCCACCGATGACGGCTCGTTTGCCCGGGCAAGGATGCGGATATCCGGGTTGAGGTTGCGGGCCATCAGCGTGGTGAAGATGTTTACGTCATCGTCATTGAGCGCGACGATGCAGAACCGGGCCTCGCCGATCCGCGCCTCGCGCAACACGTCCTCGTCTTCAGCGTTCCCGGTCACCTCGTTTACGTCATGTTTCTTTGCGTCGACGACCACACAGGAGATGCCCGATGCCACCATCTCGGCGTATGCGGCAGATCCCACGTCGCCAAATCCCGCGATGACCGCGTGGCCGATCTGTTCCTTGTCGACCTCCAGTTCTTCGTGGACTGCCTTGCGGATCGCATCGGCTTTCCCGAATAAAAAGAGCGAGGTGGTGATATCGAGCGTTTCAGACGGCTCCGGCCGGGAGACAAACCTGCCCGATTTCCAGAGGAAGGGGGCGATGATACCGTAGTGTTCGTACAGGTTCAGATCGCCGAGGATTTTTCCCACCGCCTTGCTCTTTGGCATGACCGGGATATGGATCAGCCGGAGGGTCTTTTCCGGGAATTCGTCCTCGTTGATGGTGAGCCGGTCAAGGCCGGGGATGGCAGGTTCGGTATCCCCGGCCGGGTTAAGAACCGCATGCCGGGCAAGGATCCTCCCGGTCACCTGCTTGGGGGAGAGCACGTACTCTGCGCCGGCGTACCGGAGGTAGCGGTCAAAGGAGATTTTGTCGACAATCGAGATGATCCGGGCCGAAGTGAGCCCCCGGATCCCAAGGATGATACTCGCGGTCGTCCGCTCGTTCTCGCAGAGGATCACAAAATCCGCATTTTTGATCCAGGCCTGCTCCCAGGTCTGCGGGTCGTCATAATCGCCCCAGATGACAAACGCCCCTTTCCGGTGTTTCCGCGCAAGTTCGCGTGCCGCAGTCTCATCTTCTTCGACAAGAAGCACCTCCCGGTCCGAGAGGGACAGGCTCTCCACCAGTGCGCGGGAGAGTTCGCCGTTCCCGACGATCACGGTGTGGTGGAAGAGAGCATGGGGCGTGCGCCGGGCCGGGCCGGAGCGGAGCATGGCGACAAGGTACGGGGTGAGGATGAGGGGGATGACCATGAAGATCATGATCACTCCCGAGAGCATCATGACCGATGAGAAGAGGATCATCTCATCCGAGTGATAGGTAAGGAGGCTCCCCGTGGTCGTGATCGTCTGGATTACGAACAAGAACGACTGCGACCAGTCTACCGCAGTCCCTTCGAGCTGCGGGTACAGCCCGTGGAAGAGGATTGTATAGATGAGGATGAGCAGGGCAAACAGCACGAAATAGATCAGGACCCGCATCGCCGCCGACGTATGGATAATACGCCAGACGACACTTTTCCGGTCTTTCATGAGAGAGCCTCCCGGTTATATTTCCGGCGGATATCGCAGGCTTCACATTCTCCGCCGGCGATTGGTTCGCCGCAGACCGGGCATGACGGGGGCGACCCTTGTGCGGCAGCGATCCCGGCAAGGGTGCCTTCGAGATTAGCGAGCGCGAACTTTGTTGCCGGGTGCCGGTGATCGTAGGCGTCGAGCGCTGCCCGTGCATCAGCCGCACCGGAACTGCTGTCGACACAGGGTAACTGGCTGTCACCGCTGGCGCACTCCGTGTGCAATTCCGCGTACCGGATCACTTCCGGCGCCGGGATCTCCATGAACGGCCGGATGACGGGGATGCGGGTTTTACCAAGAGTACCGGAAACCCGGAGAGAATGTCCGATTGTTCCTGATAAGAGATCGGAGAAGAAACGACCGGCCCTGTCATCCACTGTGGTGGCAACGGCGCATTTTGTGACCCCGTGTGCTTCTGCGATCTCCCCGATAAGATCGCTTGTGAGCACCCGGCAGGAATGGCCGGCCGCCTCCCGCCCCTCCTGTTGTACGATCGCATCGATTGTCGTGCCATACCGTTCCGCAAACGAACCCCAGAACCATCCGGCGCCGCAGGCCGCCGCAACGTTCCGGGCCCGCTCCATTCCCCCGCCGGCGGCCCCTTCATCGATCGTGATGGCCGAGAGCCGGATGTCCCGGCGGTTCTCTGTGAGATTTGCGAGGAACGCGAGCAGGGCAGCACCCGGGGCATCGCCCGTAAGGAGGACGGCAATATGGTCCCCCGGGCGCAGCCAGCCGTGCGAGCGGATAACCCGTTTTGCTTTCGCCTCAAAATCCTTAAAGAAATGCACCTGGCAGAGATGTTTTCCCGAATAGGGCTGGAAAATTTCCGCCTCGCGCCGGCACGCATCGCACTGCATAGGGGTCAAATCCTGTTCTGATCTTGGATAATAAGAGATGTTTAATGTTGTGATGCTCCGGCGATAGTGGCCACGGAGCCCATGATTTTATAGTCTGCCACGTAACCACTCATAACAACCATGGTCGTGTCACCGGAGCAAATCCGCAGCCTGCACAAATACGAAAAGGCGATCCTTGTCGCGCTCGAACGCCAGATGAAGCGGTACGAGTGGGTGCCGCTCGACAGTCTCCAGCAGGCAACGGAACTCTCCGAATCCGAGGTCAATTACCGGTTGTCACGGCTCATCCGGTGGGGCATGGTGCGGTTCAACGCGGTGCCGTACGACGGCTATGCGCTCGTCTTTGGCGGGTACGACACGCTCGCGCTGACCACGCTCACGAAAAAAGGCGTCATCTCGGCGCTCGGAACAAAGATCGGGGAGGGAAAGGAGTCGGTGGTCTTCGATGCGCTCGGCCTTGGGCCGGTCGCGATCAAGTTCCACCGGATCGGTCTCCGGTCGTTTAACACCGCCCGGGTCAACCGGGAGTATATGCCCGAGACCGGCTGCTGCCCGTGGCTGCTTGCCTCCCGGCTCTCCGCTGAACGCGAGTACGCGGCACTCAAGATCCTGCACCCGAAGGTTTCTGTCCCGCTCCCCATCGCCCAGAACCGGAACGCGGTCGTGATGGCACTTATCGACGGGCCGAACCTCTCCCGGTACCGGCTCCCGGACCCCAAAGAGACGCTCGATGAGATCCTCGCAAACGTGCGGGCCGCGTACCAGGCCGGCGTGATCCACGCGGATCTCTCGGAGTACAATATCCTCATCGAGAACGGGAAATGTGTCATCATCGACTGGCCGCAGTGGATGGATACCACTCACCAGAATGCCATCGCCATCCTCGAACGAGATATCAGCAATATCCTTGCATTCTTTGTGCGGAAGTACAAACTGAAGTGTGACCCCGGGGAAGCACTGCGATGCGTGACCGGCTGAGTGTTTTTGGGATCGACATCGTCAAGGGCTCGGTGAGGTCGCGATCCCGCCGGCCGATGTACGCCCTTGTCCGCATGGACGGGCAGGCGATCTTAAGCGAGAACACGGTCTCGATGTTCCGGCTCTTCCGGCTGCTCGCCGAGGAGCGGCCCGATATCCTCGCGGTCGACAGCCTCCAGGAGATCTCGACCGACCAGCACGAGCTCTTCTTCTTTTTACAAGGGTTGCCCCCGCAGACAAAACTCGTACAGGTGACCGGCGGCGAGAAAAAGGAGACGCTCGGGAAAGTTGCTGCCCGGTTCAATATCAGTTTCGACCGGTTCGATCCCTTCGCCGAGGCCCGCACCACGGCCCGGGTCGCATCGCTTGGCGCCGGCGCAGAGGTCATCGCGTTCGAGAACGAGAGCGAGGTCGTGGTGAGCCGGCACCGGTCCCCCGGCCGGGGCGGGTGGAGCCAGAACCGGTACGTGCGGAAGATCCACGGCGCCGTCCAGCTCAAAGGCCGGGAGATCGAACAGCAGCTTGCCTCGGCCGGGCTCCGGTACGAGAAGAAGGAGACGAAAGCCTTCGGGGGGTGCAGCCGGGTCGCCTTCAGAGTCTTTGCTGTGCGGGGCCAGGTGCCGGTCGGGACGTACCGCGGCGCCGACGTGCAGGTCAGGATCAGCGGCAAGCGCCTCGAACGGATCCGCTTTAAGCCCCTCTCGGGAAAACCCCGGTACCTGATCGTGGGGATCGACCCGGGCACCACGACCGCGGTCGCTGCGCTCGACCTTGACGGGAACCTCATGCACCTCGAAAGTTCGCGGCAGATGAACATGTCCGGCGTGAACGAGGCCCTGTACAGGGTGGGAAAACCGCTCGTTGTCGCCTCGGACGTGCAGGAGATGCCGTACTCGGTCGAGAAGATCCGTCGGGCGTTCTCGGCGGTTGCCTATACCCCCCGGCAGGACACGAGCGTCGAGGCGAAGATTGCCCTCACCGCTGCCTTCCCGTACGCAAACGTCCACGAGCGGGATGCCCTCTCGGCAGCGCTCGATGCCTGCCACCAGTACCAGAACAAGTTCCGGAACCTCATCAAACGCGTGCCCCCGGGCCACGACCTCGACGAGGTCCGGGCCGGGGTGATCCGGGGCCAGGCGCTCGACCAGGTGCTCATCGATTTGAACGCTGTGACACCGGCCGTCCCGGCACCGGCTGCACCGCAGGCGCCGGTGGCAGCGCAGCACGATGACCGGGTGAGGGTGCTGGAGGGGATGGCGAAGCGCCTCCGCACGTATGTCGCCGAACTCCAGGAAGAGGTCAAGGCAAAGGAGTACGAGATCCACCGGCTCCAGGGCCGGCTCCGGGCCATGCACGATACCCGGGACGTGCAGCTCGCAAAAGATGCCGAGGTGACAAAGCAGGACGCAATCATCCAGAGCCTCAAAAAACGGCTCAGGAAAGAGGAGCGCCACAGCCGCACCCTTGCAAAACGGGTGGAACGGATCAGGACCTTTGCCGAACTCTCCATTGATGGCGAGGCGCTGCCGGTAAAAGTGATGGACGCGCTCACAAAAGAGGGGATGCGCCGGCTCATAGAGGACACCGGCATCCGTGAAGGCGACATCGTGTTCGTGCAGCGCAGCGACGGGTGGGGCCGGGGGATCGTAAAAGACCTGGCCGATGTCCGGGTCAGGGCGCTTATCCTGCCGGCCGCGATCCTGGATAACGGCGACCCGCAGATCCTCCCCGCATTCCGGGAGGCCGGTATCCCCCTGCTCACCGACACAGAGGCCGGCGTGCAGGTGCGGGGCAGGGTGGGGCTTGCCGCAAAAGACCTGGTTGAATCGGCCCTCGCCCGGTGGCAGGACGGGCAGGCACAGTTTTTGCGCGAGAAGAAATCCAGCCAGATCGAGCACATGTTCAAGGAGTACAAGAGCGAACGGGGAAAGGAAGTAAAGAAAGGCGGGGGCCAGGGCCATGGACGACCGTGAACTCTTAAAGACCGTGATGGGTATTGTGGGCGAAGAGAACTGCCGCGACGACTGCGCCGTGCTGCCGTGCGGCGACCAGCTGATGGTGGCAACGACCGACATGCTCCACTCGACGACCGATTTTGTTTGCGGCATGACCGACTGGCAGATCGGCTGGATGAGCGCTGCTGTTACCATCAGCGACATCGCGAGCATGGGAGCGGCACCGAAGTACGTGCTCATCGCGGTGGGCCTCGACCGGTGGGAGCACCTTGCCGGCGTCATGCAGGGCGCACAGGATTGTTGTAAAAAATTCGGCGCCGCGATCATCGGCGGGGACATCGACCACCACGGCGAACTCACGGTCGTGACGACCGGCCTTGGCCTCGTGGACCGGGCGCATATCGCCCGGAGGGAAGGGGCCCGGCCCGGAGACCTTGTCTGCATCACCGGAATTCCCGGGCAGGCGCAGGCCTGGCTCGACGGGTATAAGCAGTATGAAAAGGCGCTCTTCGAACCGCAGCCCCGGGTCGCGGAGGGCCGGCTGCTCGCACGCGGGGGCGTGACCGCGATGATGGACGACAGCGACGGGATCGCTCTCTCGCTCTACGATCTCATGAGTGTGAACGACTGCGGGTTTTCGATCGATTCCGGTCTTGTCCCCTGGCCGGCCGGTATCCCGGAACCGCAGGCCCGCGAACTCGCGCTGTACGGCGGCGGGGACTACGAGCTGATCTTCACGCTTGCTCCGGACCGGTACCCGGTGGCCGGCGTTCCCTGCACCGTTATCGGGAAAGCGACCCCGGAAAAGGAGGTGCTCGTGGATGGGAAGCCCATGGAGAAACGCGGGTACCAGCATACGTGGGCATAGGCAGGCGCATTTCTCTTAAATATAAACAACAAAAGATAGAGGATAGAGATTATCTTACCCATCATGGAATCGCTGGAAAACAAACTGGACCGGCTCACTCCCGATCAGCACAGGGAAGTCGAGGACTTTGTCGATTTTCTGATCCAGCGGGCGGAAGGGATCCATGTCACCGTTCAGGTCGCGCCGGCATCCCGTGACGCGCCGCCGGTGATGAGATCTGTTGCCCCCCCGCTCATCACGGCCGATCCCCTGCCGGCAGAGGAACCGGCTCTCCCCCCGGCCCGGGAGGCGTATGTTCCCCCGGCAGTACCGGCACCGGTGCATGAGGATGCAGCCCCGGCCGCCATCCAGGAGATTGCCGTGGATGACGGGTCTGACGGGTACTTCGATTACGGGAAATTTGAGAAGGCGGCTTCCCCGGCACCGCTTCCCCCGTCCCCGGCAGACGAAGCGATAAAAAAAGTCAAGAGAAAACTGATCCAGAAGAGCGAGCAGGCGTCAAAGACGCAACTACTCGAATGGATTGATTAATTTTTTTTAACGTGGGTATAGTGCCGCTCTCCTCCGTCCCGCAAGGAAAATAAAAACGTGAGGACGGGAAAAATTTCCGGCCAGAAATGTGACTATTTTGTTTCTTTTACACCGCAGCAATAAGAACCCCCGGCACGAGCGCGAGGAAGACCGAGACCGCGACGGGGATGACAAGGTTGTCATCAACCGGTGAAACAAGTTCGATGATGCCGGCGAGGACCGCAACGGCCACAGCCCCGGTAAGGCTCATGAATGCCAGGAGGACGATGGTGGTGACAATGATGCCCGCCGTGGTCCCTTCCCATGATTTCCCGTTGTAGATACGGTGCCGGCCAAGCGACAGCCCTGCGATCGTTGTCACGCTGTCAAGAACCGCAAGGGTGACGATTGCCGGTACCGCGATGGAAACCGGAAAAAGGATGACACAGACAAGGGTACTCACGGCAAACATAAGCGCCCCCTTCCCGGGCAGGCGGTCATTTCTGTCGAGATGATCTACAAGAAGAGAAAAGAGCGGGATCTTGTACCCGCGAAGGATAAGGTCAACCAGCACGATGCCGATAAAAAGCCCGCATGCAAGGATCGCGGTTGCGAGGGTTTTCCCGGTGGCATATACCATCCCCGCAATGAGGAGGCCAAAGATCAGGTGGATCAGTTTGCGGAAGTGTTCCTGCATAGTGTCGTACCGCCTCCCGTTTTTTTAGTGGTCCGGGAAAAAGGCGCTGATGTGTTGTCGGGTGTTGTGGAAGTAATTACCGGGATTGATACTCTCTGACAATCCTTTCGACACCAGAGCCGGTTATCCGGATTTTTTGTGTTCCTTACAGATAATATCCACCTGTTTTACCCCAAAAGGAGTGGGGGTACACCTGATTTTTTTGCAGCCGAACGGTCTTTTTGGTATTCTGATGGTTCAGGGTATGGCACTGTCAAAATCAAGCGTATCTTTAGTCGTGGTGAACCCGAAGGGTTACCTGTCGGGATGTGACCCTGCTTAAAAAACGTTTGCCGGGGATAAAAAGAATAATAAAAACGAATGGACCCGGCGGGATTTGAACCCGCGGCCTCTACGTTGCAAACGTAGCGATCTACCCCTGATCTACGAGCCCGATTGTGTGGCATATACTTTTTCTGCCGCTTACTTATAGTTGTTACTGATCCGTCATTTTTAAAAAAGGAAACACGGGAGACTGCTCCCGATCGCCGGTTTATGGTTTATGCTTGTGGTAGATCGTGAAGATGGTGACAACCGCACCGATGATTGCGGTGATGATACCGAGCACTGCCGCAACAACTGCGGGGCTCGAGAAGATCGAGGACGCATCGGTTGTAGTCACGGCAACCGGCGCGGTGGTTGCTGCTGCCGTTGCACTTTCGCGGGGAGGAAGCGAACCGAACGCGGTAATGGTGCCGCCGCCCACGACCGTGATCGTGGTGTCGTAATCATAGTACCCGGCGAGCGCCAGTTTCAGCGCGTGGCTCCCGGCGGAGATGTCGGTGAGGTTGACCGGTGCAATTCCCTTGTACACGCCGTCAATGTACACGTTGGCACTGAGCGGCGAGGAATACACCGAGACACTCCCGAGTGTTGTCCCGGAGTCTGCCGGTGTTGCAACTGCTGCCGTGGCAGTGGTATTTACCGTTGTGGCAGGGACCGTGGTCGCTGTCGTGGTAACGACCCGCAGCGCCATCAGATGGGTGATCAGGCGCTCGTTAATCGTATCGGCTTCGGTGCCGCTGAGGTAGGCCGTGTTTGCTGGCGGCAGCCATGCGACGACATACCCGTTCCCGTACTTCGTAAAGAGGAGGGCGGGATCGCCGTTATCGAAACTCATGAGCGTTGTCGCGCCGTCCCTCGCCGCGTACTGCACACGGGTTGAGACCAGCGTGGTATTGGAAAAGGCTGACGGCATCCCGGCAAAGATATCCTTTGACAGGGTTGCATTGGGGCTGGTCACGTTCAGCGCAAGGCTCCCCGGGGCCGTGCCTGCCGTTTTTACGGGCAGAATATCGGTGAACCGGGGGAGATCTTTTTCGGTCACGACCAGGATCTTGCCGGTTTTTACAGCAGCAGCAATTTTTGCCCCACTATCCTGGCTGAACCCTGCGTCCCCCCCGATAAAGAGGACATCGGTGGACGCATTGGTAAAGCACGAGATACCGGTATCGAGTTCTTCGCCCGCGCTGCCCGGAAGGGTGCAGGCGACCACAATCGTATCCTGGTGAAGGGCCGGGTCAAATCCTGCGGCATCGCCGTAAATGGCGGTATTGATGGCGGCAGCCGGCATCACCAGCAGAAGGGTGGCGCACAGCACCGCCGCACATGCGGCCAGAGCATGAGATAGGGTTGCCATAAACAAATTCTCCTAGCGTTACGATCACTGTTGGCCGGGAACAGTGTTGATATTTTTGGTTCCGCCCGCTCGATTTCACGACGTATGGCGCCGTTTCCCGGGTTTACCTGAGGGCTGGTCCGGTCTTGCCGGAGATGAAGATTTTATTAAACAACGTGCCCAAGAGCTTAACCAAACCCGGGAAAGCGTCAGGCTTGTACCCCCGGAACAACCGGAGAGATCCCCATGGTAAAACTGATCATTGAACCAAAGAAGGCAAAGGATGGCCAGTTCGAGTATATCGTCACGTACCACGATGTGAAGACCGACAACCAGTTCACGGTCACGACCACAAACGATCTTAACGAGGCCGTGCAGCGCCTGAAAGAGACGCTGGAAAGCGAGGTTGCGACCCTCGCGGCAAAGTAACGGCCGGATTCTTTTTTTTGGACTAAAATATTTCGCGCCCGGGAAAAATACCGGGGAAAAAATTCCCGCGCCCCACCGGAAATTTACCGGCCCAAAAAATCCGGGCAGAAAAGGCGGCCTGATTCTTTCGACACCCCGATAAGCTAACCAGAACCATCACAGTAATTTAAATACGAACCTGCCGTTCTCCATGGATAAGGGGAAACATGTTCCAGAATTTCTGCACGAGGGTGGAACGGAAACTGAGGCGCCTTGGTGTCGCACGAAAAGCGGCGGCCCGGTT
>Ga0172381_10006389_pt1 | contig 11800 bp, 19 predicted proteins | sample Leawel6488metaG_FD_119754 | JGI IMG/M metagenome (GOLD analysis project Ga0172381, IMG submission 119754) | Leachate microbial communities from a municipal landfill in Southern Ontario, Canada - Leachate well 64-88 metaG | ecosystem: Engineered > Solid waste > Landfill > Unclassified | place... | reverse complement strand
GCGCTGGAGTTCTCCGTCAATTTCCGCCATCGCCTTGTGTGAGAAGAGCGCCTGCCGATTCAACTTATTATTTTTGATCTCATCGATGACGCCCCCGATCTCACTTTTTGGATCTTTTGCGGCGATCGAATAGTCGAGGGCAAAGGTGAACTGCGTTTTGACGATGACAACACGATTGATCAGGGGATTGTATACGTACATGAAGTTGGCGATATCGGCATACATGTCGATCGTTTCTTTCGTCATGTACCGGAATTGCGGGGCGTTGGCTCCAGATGTTCGAATCCAGAGGAAATCTCGGTCGATCCGGTTCGCCCAATCAAGATCGCTCATGGATTCGGATAGTTGGCTTCTATCGTCGATCTGCTGTTCAATTTCAAGCGAAAGATTGTTGACCTGTGCGATCAGACGTTCGTTCATCTTCACGAGATCGGCGGGACCGGTAGTAGGATCTGGTTTGGATTGGTGTCTGTGGCTCATGGTATCCATACTCCGCCTTCAAAACGCCCGGGTTTTCTCGATTCCATCGGCTGTGATTTCGGTATGGGCCGGCCTTCTGCGCATCTGCATCGCCCGGTTTCGTCAATAGAGATTAATTTCAGTGAGCATGATGGCTCTATACCAGTCTGGATGTTGAACCGGCAATTTGTTGCCGAACAACCGACGATTGTCTCACGGAAATCACCAGACATGGATCACACCCTCGAATCATTCAGACAATTTCGGCAATCGCAGGTATCCTGATGAGCCATAAGCCATCGATACTTCGAGATCGGCATGATCAGGTGAATCTCTTGCTCAGTGCTTATTTTGGCTGGCAGGATATCAATTAGTCGGGTCACCACTCCGTCGTAATCGGGCTGATTTAACAACCCTTTCAGGATCTCCAGCCGGCTTTTTGTCGCTTGTTTGAGCTTGATTGTAGTTGCGGCCTGTTGCTGTTCCTGATCCTGGATCAAGTTGTTCGTCGGCTTCTGTTGGTTCCCGGCCATCTTGATCGCATCATCCGGGGGCGATGTAGTCCGCTGGTTCTTACCGGTTGTTGCGGGCGGAGTGTCGGGGGTCTTCTGATCTTCCTTCGGTGCTGTGCTCTTTGCCTGCCTTGCTGCTTCTTTTGACATTTGGTAAACCTCAAATCTCGTAATCGTCGTCCATGATATATACTTGCGATCTGGCCTCGGGAATGCCGATGAGTTCCGTCATTGCCCAGACATGAGCGTCCATATGATCGGGGGATTTCTCACCCGGTATCCATTCGCACATCTGATCCTCCAACACCGGGAAGGCTCCGACATGGTGGACTCTACCCTGTTCGTATAATGCAGCGATCGGTTCGGCCCTGATCAACTTTCCCCGGCTGGCATGCACAGCCTTGTAGGCGATGCCAGGGTCCACGGTGCGGATGTTCACCTCCACGAGATCGCCTCCGTTGTTCACCTCACCGATCATCCGGTCCGCCTGCCATTTATGATACGCCCGGACAGCCGCGAGCGCCCACGTGTGCGGGGAACCCCGGACCGATACGTCCGCGAGTACGTAACAGTGGCCGGTCGCCGCCATGCCATCGACAATGATACCGGTCTCATCGCTCTCTTCCCCACCCGATACTGCAGGATCCACTCCCACCACGATCCGGATGAGCGGCGGGCATTCGTTGAGCGGGATGCGGAGATGCTCGATTACTTCCCGGTTCCAGAGTGCGCCGGGGTTGTCGTCCAGGATCTCCGCGTTGAGTTCCTGCCGGCCCAGCCGGGTGCCTTCATATTTCCGTACGATGGATGAGATGAACGTAGGTGCGAGGTTGTCCCGGTTCTCGTAGGTGCTACCCCCCGTTACCACGCACCGGGGATCCTTCATGAGTTCCCGAATAATCTGGATCGGGCGGGGAGTGGTGGTGATCACAGCCCGGGGATTCTTACCGAGCCGGAGCCCGAAGAGTGCCATGTCCCATGTTTCGGGATACTTCCAGGCTGCCAACTCATCCGCCCAGAGCCAATGATGCTGCGGTCCCCGGAGGCGGTTCGGTTCCTCCGCTGAGTAGAGCATGGCAATCGTGCCGTTGGGCCAGGTGAGGCGGCGTTTGCTCGGCTCATAGACCGGCATAAACTCTTCCGAGCTGATGGTGAGAATCCCGCTCTCGCCCTCGATCATCACGTCCCGTACATCGGAGGCGGTCGGGCCGATGAGCGCCCCCCGGCTCTTTGGCATCTCGCGGGCCTGTGAGATGGACCATTCGCCCCCGACTCGCGTCTTCCCGAATCCCCGACCGGCTTTCAGGAGCCAGTACTGCCAGTCGCCTGCGGGCGGGACCTGTGCCGGACGGGCCTTGCTGATGAAGAACCGGCGATCGAGTTCCCTCAGGATCTCCATCTCATTTCTTGGTAATGATGCCGCGAGCACGTTCAAGCACCTCCGCATCGGTCATGCCTTGAATGTCAACAGAGCCGGAATGTTCGATTTTTTCTTTGAACGCCCCGGTTGCTTTTCCTTCCAGTTCAAGATATTTGACTTGCGTCTGGTAGACTTTCAGCTCCGTAATATCGTCACCCAAGTCTCGTTGCTTCTTTGCCAGCTCGCCGAATCGCTTATGAAACTTCTCGATCCGAGTCAGTAAGTTCTCTCCGGCAATGGTTTCGTGGGCGATGGCGGCTTTCTGGATTTTCTCCGCGATATGCCCGGCTTTTACGTGGCGCGATAAGGCATCTTTTGAGACGCGATATTGTACCGCTATGGCGCGCAATGATGCACCCGGACTGACGAGCGCGGAATCAATCTCATGGCGCGCTTTATGCTTGCAGATTGTGCAGGGTCGACCGGCCATCCTTACAACCACCTCTCCACCCGCAGCTCTCCCAGGTCCGGCCGGTCCACCATGCCTTTCATCCGCACCGGCTCTTTTTCAATTACTGGCACCGCTTTCTTTCCGGGCTTTTCCTGCGCTCCTTTTTGTGATTTCACCGGGCTTTTTTTGCCGGATTTCTTTTTCACGACGGCCATTACGCCGCACCTGCCTTTGTTGGGAGTGCCGAGTACCGGAGGCAGACATTGACGTGATTGACCATGAAGGCCACGACCCTGGCAAGACAGCATGGTTCGCAGCGGGGGTGATTCATCCGGAGGCCCTGCCGGCGCCGCTCGATGCAGACCAGTTCCGTGAGAAACGACTGGTGCAGGACCTCCGCGAAGGCGTCGACGTATGCATCGTAGGAGTGGTATTTCTCGCAGCCTTCATCTTCCAGGATGGAATAACCGCGGTGCTTCTCGACGATCTCCGATGACTCGTCCCAGATCGGGCCGACGTTCAGGTCGATGAAGTGCCGGCCCCCCTCGAAACCCCACCATGCGGTATGAAGGTTCCGGGCGATGTGGACGTTGATCCCGATATCCATGTCCGTCTCGGGCTGCTTCAAAGATACCCCTCCGCCCGCAGCTCCCCCAGGTCCGCCCGGTCCACCAGCCCCCGCCAGTATGCCGGCTCCAGCTCGCTCATCTCGTGCCGGATGATGGCGATACTTGCCAGCCGCTCCAGGATCTGATCGATGAGGTTACCCGCGCTCTTCCGGAGCTTGCGATATCTTCGGGCGCCTTTCATATCCGCAAGGGTCGGGCCTTCCTGCTGATTCAGCGTCATGGCGGTCAGGGTCAGGGCAGCACCACCACCCACGTGGAGTTCAGCGAGTATGCCGTGCTGGTCGAGGCGTTGAGCTGGACTTGGTAGAGGCCCGGCATCCACCAGTGATACGGGTTCTGCTCGGTTCCGGTCGTGCCGTCCCCGAAGCTCCACGTCCACGCGGTCGGTGAGCCCGTTGAGGTATCCGTGAATGCCTGACCGTTGGGCCACCAGAGCGTGACGGGGCCGGAGGGGGTGAAGGATGCGATTGGATCTCCGACCTCTGCCTCGAACATCACGTCAGAGTACCCGTCCGAATAGGTGAAGTTCATCCATCCGGTCGAGTTCGTCGTGAAGTTGCCGTACATCGCCCCGTTTTTCTTGACGTTGATGTTGGTGTTCGCCGGGAAATCCCCGATCTGGTGGATGGTCGTGATCGCGTGGTCGGAGGCGCTCTCATTCCACGTCTTGCTGCCCGAATCCCATTCCTTGACGTTTACGAGGATCTTTCCCGATGACGGCACAATCGAGGCGTTCGCCTGCCGGATTACGGGGTCCGTCGCATTGTTCCGGATCGTCAGGTTCGTCTCTGCCGCTCCGTTGTCGATCTCGGTGATCACCATCATGCCGGGGGTTTCGGAGTACCAGATCCGCTCACCGAAGGGATCGATGATCCGGGTGCTGGCATTGTATCCCTGTGAATCGATGCTGAAATGCGAGCCGTAGGTGTCGAGGAGCACATCGGTGATTGGCTGAACCGTGTTCACGGATTCATAGTACCACTTTCCATACGGGACGATTGTTACATTGTTTGCGTTGTAGCAGTCCATGATTGCCGTGAAGTTTTGCGTATCCACCGAGCTCGATTCATTCAGTGGGTTGGCAACTGAATGTGTATAGACCGGGTGGAATGCCCCGTACTGGCAGGAGGTTTTCCAATATCCGGTATTATCGTCCTGCGATATGGTACTCACACCGTACATCGCATAGATCGACGAGTATAGAATTCCTTGATTGCTATTAGGCATGTTTCTCCAGAGCACCGACCAATTGGCCCAGATGTTGCTGGCGTGTGTGACATCTTCATTATTTCCGAGAGAGCAGAACGAGACCGGCATATGGCCGTAATCACTGGCGATGATCGGGATCTCGATATTGATCTCGTTGATTGCTTCAGCCCAGGATCGGGCGGAGAGGCCGTCGGTGAAATGGATTCCAACCTCGAAACTGCGATTATTGACCATATCGAGAATGTCCGCTTTTTGATCTGCCGTCAAGGCACTCCAATACGACACACCACCCCAGATTGTTTCGCTCTGGTTGTGTGCCTTCAGCCATTCAGTCGCGCCGTTATAGTTCGCCCGTGGACCGTCCTGACCGAACGCAAATTCATTATTTTTCGATAGCACGGTGATCTGTTTTTTCGGAACGGATTCCTCGAAATTGTAGATTCGGACCAATGCAGTTGTAGACGATAGTATTGCTCTGGAAATCCGGAATGTGTTCGAGGATGTGAAATTGTATGAATAGCTTCTGTCCTCATGGTATTTCGCAGAAATATTTTGCAGCGGATTTTGATTGTTGGACACGGTTGCCGTGCCGTTCGGGAACTGTTCGATGCTGAAATCCACATACGTTCCTACGACTTGAAAATTTTTTGACGAGATGAACGTGCCATTGCTGGCGTAATATTTCAGGTAGACCCGATGCGATGCCACATATCCGTACACATCTACTCTAGAAAGTCCGCCGTTGTAGATCGAGACGTATGAAGATGTCCCGTTTGGCACCACGCTCATATTCCACCGGGTTTTGACGTGTCCTGCCGGATAGAGTTTCCCCACGAAAAGATTTCCATATACCGGTGTTGCCGCTTGAAATTTCCATTCCAGTGCGTTGTTTGCAGATGCGTTTATGATGAGTGTTTCGTTTTCTACAACCAGTCCGCCGGTAAACGAATCTACTGCCAGATAGGTGTTGTTGTGCGAAACTTCTCCGGTGATGTAACTGTTATTGATGAGTGTCTGCCATCCGAGATCGGTGTTCTCGGTGATCGGTACGGCGCTCGCTATCCCCACCATCAGCAGGCAGGAGAGCAGCAGCACGGAGATCACTGTCCGGGCACGGGCCTGCCACTGGCTTTCGATGACCTGTCCGATGGCGGCCCGGTGGTCCATCGACCGTGAGCCGCCGTTCTTTTTCTGTGATTCTGGTGTGAGTGTCATGGAGAGCCGCAGACAGGATTCGAACCTGCTTCCGCCCGGTTGCCTGCACGAGATCAAGCTAGCGTCCCGTCATCTCGTGTTACAGGCCGGGTGCACTGCCGGATGTGCTTCTGCGGCTTTTTTCTACGTTTTCTGCCAGTTACGGCCCCTGCCTATCCGGCTTGATTATCCGATGATGTCCGATACCAGGTGAGCGTGTGCAGTGCAGGATGAGAGATCAATCCTATCCTATTGAGGCGATGCCCGGACGGCAGGGTAAGCGCTTGCCGGAGGGTACTGTGAGCCTCCAAGGTAGCTGGCAAGCAAAGTATCCCCGCCGCCGCCCGATGCCGGGAAAGACAGCGACATCGGATGGCTGACAGGGAGAGGGACCGGGGCAGGCTTGAGCTGCGGGGATTCTTCCATGCGGAACCCGGCCCGATGCGATCATGTGGCGATACCGATGAGCTTCAGGATCGCCTGAAGGATTGGCGGGATGACGGCCGGAAGGACGGCCGCCCCGGATACTGCTGCGGCGCCGAGCGATGCCAAAACCTTCTTGTTCTGGAGCAGGCCGGCGAACGTGCTGTTTGCCACGTTGAGGATATCCTGCTTCTTGGCTTCCCGGCCGATGGCGAGGTGCCCGACCCAGTACTGGTTTTCAGACAGCCAGAACTTCGGGCAGGGGGGAACATCCGCCGAGGTCTCGACATCGTTGTATCCGATCCCGGCGGCTACTATGGAGCAGTGCCGTTCTTTCCACGTCGAATACGTGCCGCCGATGCCGGTCAGCTTGTTCATGATCCGGGAGATCGTGTCGTCGCATTCGATATCGCCCTCTCCATGATCGGGATCGGCCGCAATGGGACCGAACAGGGCGGGATACTTCCGGACGAACTTTATTTCGACCGAGTACCCGTCCGGCTCGACCCAGTACTCGACGCCATCGATGGTCTTGATCTCGCCGGGGTTGATATGCTGCTGATCAGCCACGGATGCACCCCCGGAGCCTGTAGCGGAGCCGGCGGTATAGGTTGCGGGCGTAGTCGATATGACGGGTTGCGGCGATGCGGCAGGCACTGAAATGACGGCGCATGGTGATGCTGTCACCCCTGCCCTAAAGGGACGGCGTCCCGGATGTACCGGGCCTCGAACGCTGCCCCCTCGACGATCTCGGCCGGCGCGTCCTTGTGGAGGATCACATACCGGCCATCAGCGAGTTTTTCGGCTTCGACGGTTGCAGGGAGCACTTCGCGGTAGAGTGCCATGGTCACTCCCCAATGATGACCGGGACGCTCCGGACAGACCGGCCGACCTTCGGGAAATCGCTGATCTTGTCGTAGTCGCAATCCTTGTACGTCCACGTGTTCTTGCGCTCGTACAGGTCCACGACGATATCAAGGACATGGGGTACTCCCATCTTCCGGCGCCGGGTGTTCTTCGGGAGGTACTGGACCGGGACGCAGATCGTGCCTTTACCCTGTACGCTCGGGAGGTTGAGGGCGAACTTCGCGGTGCCCTGCCGGTCAAATACCGTGACAACGGACAGCCCCATCGCGTTGCTTTCTGCGGTGATGTTGTACTCGATCTCAAGCGAGGCCGAACCCTCCTCATATGCGCCGTACTGACTCAGCTTGTTCTGCGAGAGCTGGATATCCTTCTGGTCTTCCGCCTCCAGATCGGCGATATCTCCTTGCCATACACGCGATACCCGGGCATAGACGCCATCCGGCGCTGCCTGTTCGGGCATTGGGGGTCTTGCATCAAAATCTGTCATGATAGTGTACACCTTATCCCCCGGTCAAATGCCGGGAGATTTTGATAAGAGAAATTGGGGGAAGATGGTTATAAAGTTTTTGAGCGGTTCATATGTCAACCCATATTTTATTTAGGGGGGGATAAGAGTGAGAGTGAGAGTGATAAAAACAAATGTGCCTCCGAGCATAAACCATCCAACTATCCCTATAAGACAGATATCAAGGAACGGAATGCGGATATAACCAAATCCCGGGAAACACATAAAGAAAAATAATAAAAATCCCCCGCCTATTATTGAACTCAAACAGATCCATCCAGCACAGAAAAGATATTTTTCTTTTAATGTTTTGCACGCGCGATCCTTTGCATCTAATTCCGAAATCCCCCTCTGGTTAACAGTCATTTCTATCCTCCATCAAGTTAACAGAACCTGAGCGGTCATGATTCCACCCACGCCCGGATGAGCTCGATCTGCACCGGCGTCAACTCCGTGCAGTTGTTGACCCGGTTGACGATCCGGATCGGGCACTTGTCCGTATGCCCGCAATCCTGGCCGGGCTTGTGGTAGGGACAGGGGCCGGTCATAGATTCATCCTCCGTTGCCGTTGTGAGCGTGTCCTGATTAGTTGTCTCATTGCTCGCAATCCTTTAGAAAAATCAGAATCATCATCGGCAGGGCACCCTTCAATGATTGCCAATCCCGTTTTTATGGCGTCCTTTTCCGAAATCGTGTTGCCTTCATCGTCCGTAAGTGTCATCCCTGTTCATCCCTCCTTCTTGTTTCCTGTTGTTGTTCCGGATCCTGTTCCTGCTGCGGCGATGGTGCTGGCGGTCTCGGCATCCGTTCATACCGATAGAATGGCCCCGCTTTGAACGGTCGGACCCGGTTTGCCCAACGAGCAAGCGCCCGGATCATTGGTGTTCCGCCTTTCCACGGCATCACATAAGGCAATGCCCCAAATTCCTTCAGTCGATTGCATCGGTACACATCTTTACAGAACGGGACATCGTTCCATCCTGACAAGACAAAGAAGCTCACGTTCCGCTTCGTGTTGATGCCGTGGTCCCGGAGCATTTCGATACCGGCCTTCACCACCGGCTCTAGTTCGAGCGTATCCCATGCAAAGCGCATCTGCTGGTCGATGAATTTGATCCGGTGAAGCTGCTCCGCGATTTCATCGGTCAGGAGCCGGATATCCATCCCTTGAGAAATATCGAGCTTCAGTTTATGATCAATTATCCAATCGGTCTGCTCGAAGAACCACTCCTTATCTGCGAGAATATTGTTATCCAGCAGAGTTACGGCTTTGAATCGATTGTCGTGAAATTCCCGGATATGCTGATGTCTTCGGAAATGTCCTTCTTTTTCGTGAACGAGACAGAATCCGCACCTTCGAGGACATCCCCGCGAAGAGAACCCGATTGAAGTTTGTCCTTTTTTATCAGTGAGCCAATGAGGGTATAAATCGTAATCCGGCTTCATAAACTCGATCTGCGGGGGAAGATCAAAATCCAATGAGAGTCCAGAGCCACCGAATGAGATCCCGCCTTTAACGTCGCAACATTCCTTAATCGCATAGAGCCGGTTCTTCGTGAAGATACAAGAGATATGCGTGATATCGGGATTCTCGATCTCAAATCCGACCAGATCGCCCCGGGCTTTGTGGTAGGCTGACAGTTTCATCAGGGCAAGGTTTGGGAACGGGATCCCGCGCCGCTTGCTCTCGCGGTACTTGTTGTCGATGTCGATGAGTTTCACGCGGATCATTCCGCCACCCCCGCTTTTAGTTCCCGCATGTAGCCGGCTGTCAATGCCAACATCAGGAACACCTCATATCAATTGGCATTCCGCAACCGCATTGAGTTCCTTTTACCAAAATCTTCACTTTCTTGCGTTTTTGCTGACAATATCTCATTCCCACCGCTACCAATGAACCATGCGAGTTGCCAGAAAATCGACAGAGATTGCATCCAGATACGAACTTCTTCTCTGCCGACCAGTTGATGCCCTGGCTCTCTCCGCCCGATCCGCAGAACATATCAACGATCACGGGGTTGGTGTTGGTCATACCGGCACACTCCCAAGTACCTGTTGACCCTTCGGAGTGTCAGAGACCGCTATTCCCTTACGGAGATATTCCGGCTGTTGATGAACCGGGAGGGGCGGCCGGGGTTTGTAAAATTTCTTAACTTTGTACGGTTCTTCGTGCTGGATCATTTTTGAGAGGTTATAATCGTAATACTCGGATCCGCATGTTTGATCGCGATATCCGCAATCCCGGTCCTCCCAATAGATCGTGTCGTTGCTCATGACGTTGACAATATGCAAATTCGGACCGCCGCACCACGGGCACGTGCGTTTGGTCATACCTTCACGCTCCCATCCTCATCAACCATCTCCAGCCCGAACTGCTTCAGGCCGCTGGAATGACAGTGCATGATGCACCGGATCACCTGCACGCGATAACAGCATTCGACGATACTCATTTTTACGTAATCCGTCTGAAAATCAAGATAATCAAGGCGCTCCTCTTCCGTCGGAGGTTTTGGTTTTTTGGTCATGCCGTCCTCCGGTACTGATGCGACGGGAAATAGTCCGGGCACTCACATTTCCGCGCCCACTTCTGAATTGTTGCTGTGACCGCGTTGATATTCCCCTGCGTGTCCTCCGGTCCCTGATACATCAGGTCGTGGTTGATGCAGGTGGCGCACTGGATCACGCTGCCGCCGCCCCCTTCTTCGCCACGAAATCCGGGCACATCTTCAGCGCCTTCGTTGGTGAGTACGTGCACCGGGATCCGATGGCAGACAGCCCACATTTGCCGCCGATCCGGTGCGAGCGGCACGGGTGTTTCTTCTTCAGGGTGCGCCGCTTCTCTGCCCGGTCCCGGTTGATCTGCCGGCGGGTGGTCTCTGCCCTCTCTTTCCTCTCCGCGATCTGTTTCCGGATTTCCGGGTGAGCGTCCAGGTAACAGGCCGAGCACATCGGTTCCCCGATCCGTACCGGGTTGACCTTGCAGATCGGGCAGACTACCATCCCTTTCCGGAACCATCCATTACAGACGGTGCAACAAGGTTCCATCGTCGCCGGATCCCAGGTCAGGTACAGATCTTCCGTGAGGTAGAGGTACTCGTAGAGGTGGTTGATCGTCATGACGGTAAGATCAGGCTTGCCGTCGTTCCGGATCTTCGGGTTGCCCTGCCGGTCGTATCGCTGTTCTCCGTGAGCCTTCCCGCAGTGAGTGCAGACGATCCCCGGGCCCCGTGCGTGCTTTTCCCGCATCTCAATGAACCGGGCGCTGCGCTGCCATCTCCGTAGCGTGACCCGGTGCGTAATGGGCCGGATCGCTTGCGGGCAGGTGCATGATCCGTTGCTCATAGACCCGCCGCCTGTAGCGCTTCTTCGAGGGTTGTTCTGACTGGTATCCATGACGCCCGGCCAATTTTCACGAGATATCTCCGGTGATTATCCACCGTTTTTGTTTCAGACACCGGGGCGAATCTTGTCCGGTTGCGATTTTTAGGTTTTACCTTTCTTGGGAGTTTTTGGCGTTTCAACGGGTTCGGATAGTCCCAATTCCCGGTCTTCACAATATAGTGCTGATCGCATTCCGCGAGATGCGGGCATGGGTGCGGTCCGTCCACGCACTGACCGGTCCAGTACATTCCTATTCGCACGGCGCAGGTACTATCATATTTCGGGTTGGTTCTCACGATCGCCGCCTCCGGACCAGATACCAGAGCACGGCCGAACCGATGACGCCCAGGATCGCGCAGGAGCCAACGATGTAGAGTATAGGTGTTGTCATGCCGCCAGCCTCCAGTGAAAATGATATCCGTTCCGGGAGCTCCGGACCTGGACCTTCTCCCGCACGATCCGACCTCGGAGGGCGAGCCTGTGTAGGTTGTTTGTGACAATCGACCGGTAGAGTCCGGTTTGCTGCACGATCGCCGCGGTGCCCTGCGGGGTTGATGTCAGTGCTTTCAGGACCGCCTGTTCGTGGTCGAGGTTGATGCGGCCGGTCACGGTTCCAACCCCGCGCATTCCCGCACTCGCTGACAGGGATAGATCGCGCACCACGGGCCGATACAGGTGATTACGCCCTGTCGGGAAATCTCACGGGCAATTGCCCCGGGGTTGATCTGACAGGGTTTGCAACCCGGTGGTGCATTTCTCAACGTGATCCAGTCATACGGGCAGATCACTTTCTGAGTATACCCGGGGTGG
>Ga0172381_10006388_pt1 | contig 11801 bp, 12 predicted proteins | sample Leawel6488metaG_FD_119754 | JGI IMG/M metagenome (GOLD analysis project Ga0172381, IMG submission 119754) | Leachate microbial communities from a municipal landfill in Southern Ontario, Canada - Leachate well 64-88 metaG | ecosystem: Engineered > Solid waste > Landfill > Unclassified | place... | reverse complement strand
TCCATAATAATAACTGTTTCATACTTTTCGGTCAATTAATTTTCAATAGCTTTTCTTATTTCTTCAGCAGATGGCACGCTTCCTTTGATCACTACTTTTCCATCCACAATCAGTGCAGGAAGAGACATCACATGATATTGTATGATTTCCAATATATCTTCCACTTTGGTGATGGTTGCGTCAATACCGTTTTTTTCTACCACTTCACGAGTCATTCTTTCAAGTGTCTTACACTTAGGGCAACCTGTGCCCAATACTTTTATGTCTTTCATTATCATTTACAATATGAGGTTGAACTATTATCAATTTTGCGATTAAAAAAGGTTTCCATCAGCTGCTTGGCCTCTTCCCAGTTCTTGCAATTGATGCAATATTTGATGAAGGGAGGATTGATTTCGCCTTGTATCAGGCCTGCTCGCTTCAGTTCATTCAAATGCTCCGAAAGGGTGGATCTGGCAATAGGCAATTCTTCAGCCATATCGCCGCTATAACAGCATTTGTCCAAATTCTTGGCCAGGTAATCCAAAATAAAGATACGTGCCGGATGGGAAAGTGCCTTTCCGTATCTGGCCATTTTATCTTGATCTTCTGTGTAAAACAGGTTCTTTTCCATAAATATTTAGTGTTTCGTAAAAAGACGAAACAAAGATATGGATTATTTTCAAAAAACAAGAATTATCATTCAAAAATCAAGAAAAATTAAAATGAGTCAAATTTTTCGGGAAAGTGTTTAAAGAAAAGCCATGTTTTGATAAGTATACAATACCTCCAAACACAGTACGTTGGCTGGGAAATAAAAAAACTTATAAGCGGCTGATTTAGCTACACTTATAAGTTCTTTAATAAAAGTTACCTTAATGTAATTCCTATGAGATACAGTGTTATGTATTTCAATATGCTAGATTTGTACAACTAAATATTTTGATACACTCCAGAATTTTGTAGGATTGGTTATTTGAATAGTAATGTTCTTGTTGGCTCCCGTTACCAATTTATAACTGTTTTTGGCGTGCAACGAGAGAATTTTAACGTTTCTGCTACTGGTGGATATTGAGGATGTAGTTCTTAAGTCAACTTGAGTAAAGGCTTTATTATCGAAATCCTTGACCAACACTTTTGTACTCTGAAAAAGTCCGCCACCTGAAATGATCTTTGCTTCTTTGAGTTTCTTAGACGATGCGACACAGTACCATACCATATTTATATTCGTCTCCTGTACCTTTATCGTAGATTCCTGCTGTTCCAACACGTTTTGCTGTTCAACAATATTTTTACTCTGATCAGTTACAGTCGTGTTAAGTTCATCAATTTTAATGTTTTTCAGATTGAGCTCTGCCTGTAAGGATTGAATTTGGGTATTTTTTTCATCCATTTGGCTTTGTAGGCGTTTTATTGTTGCATCCAGCATATTATTCGATTTTCCTCTTTTAGCTGCCAGGTTTCGTAGTTCCGCAATTTTTGCTTTATTATTCTCGATACCATCTTTTATCGCCTTCATTTGAGTTCCGATCAGTTTTCTTTTATTGGTTTCTGAACCTTCACCATTGAGATTAATCTTCACTTGTTTCTCATTTTGATTTATCTCTGAGAATCCGGCTTCAATATCGTTCAAAAGGGCAATTGTATGGTTATAACTGGAATCTAAGGCTTGCTTTTCCAGTTCCAAAGAATCACGTTGAGCAACGACAGTTTTGTATTTTCCTGAATTCTCAACACATGCTGTTGTAATCAACGCGAGAGTTGCAATAATTGCATAAAATTTGATTGCTTTCATTTTTTTTTAAGTTTAATGGTTTTAAGTATGCATTAGGACGTATTTTATAGGATAAAGTTCTATAACTTTTAGTAATTAATTGTTACATAACTTTGTCAATTAATTATATAATTCACACCTATTTATATTTAACGACATAGAACCATAGACAGTTTAAAAGAAAAATATTTTGCAAGAGAGGTATATGTAATCCACCTTAACTTTATCCATTAAAAGGAACATTCTTAGGGAATGTGTCAGAGAATAAGCCTTATAAAGTTATGCAAAAACAAATAACCGCTAAACGCTTTATTTATAAGCGAATAGCGGTTTATTAAAAATCATATTTGAGGTACCTGGCGGATTCGAACCGCCGTAAACGGTTTTGCAGACCGGTGCCTAACCACTCGGCTAAGGTACCCTTTATTTGCGGCCACAAAGATAGGTATTATTTTGGGTGAAACAAGTCCTTCGGGCAGTTTTTTTCCCTATGGCTTTCTTTCAGGACACACCCCTCACAATCATCACAAGGTGAAGCTTTCCGTTTTGTAAAAAAGCGTCGGTATATCATGTAGCCGCCATAAACAACGGCAATGCCGACAACGATGAATGTGAGGATATACTGTAAAAGGTTGTTCATCATGGTAAAGAATCAATCAAACACAACAAGATCAGAAGCAGAACGCTTCAAAGGTACAACATCCACATCTGAACCCGTTCGGATACCTTTGTTGTTCATACACATTTCCACCGTTCTCTTGGCTAGTTCAGGATGGTTATTGTCGTTACTCAGATGGCAAAGATAGATATGTTTCAATTCGGGATGCCAATTCTCTGCCAAAAACAGACCTGCTTCTTGATTGCCCAAATGACCGGTATCACTCAGAATGCGCTGTTTCAGATAATATGGGTACTTACCATTCTTCAACATCTCAAGATCGTAGTTTGCTTCAAGTATTACGATGTCAGATTGCGGTATATGATTGTATATGTGTTCATTGATGCGCCCAAGATCGGTCGCAACAATGATGCGGTGTTCCATGTATTTGATGAAAAAACCGCCATTGTCAGTTCCGTCGTGCGACACAGGAAAAGATAAGACATTAAAATCACCTATATCTACTTCTTCTCCATTTTCAAGGAAACGTTTGCTCAAAGACAATTTCTGAGTCATCCCATAACTATGGTCAATACCGTCGTGCGTTTTGGCCGTAGCGTACACAGGAATATGAAATTTTTCACCGAGAGTTCCGATGGATTTGATGTGGTCATGATGGTCGTGAGTGACAAAAATGCCCATAATCTGTGAGAAGTCCACTCCTATTTGTTTCAATTCCTTGCGAATTGTTTTGGATGAAATGCCGGCATCGATCAGAATGCCATACATCGAGTTACCAAAATAATAGCAGTTTCCGCTGCTTCCACTACCTATACTAAAAAAACGAAGTTTATCCATTATCAAATATTCTTATGACTCCCGATGGAGAATCTTTGTCCGGTACTTTGCATGATGCACTATTTTAACGATATTTGCATCAACTTCTAAAAACCTGCGGACATGTCTGTACAAATTTCCGGCAAAAAACTTGAAAAGGCTTCTCAAGAAGGCATGGATGCCTTTCTTTCAGTCTTTATTGATGCTTACCTGAATGTTACTGTAAATAAGCTTGATGCGACCACCATGTCTCTTCTTAACGGTTGGCAACATAGTCTTCTCGCCTATCATTATTTTCGCGAAGAAGTGATGCAGGGTGGTTTTATCCAGCTCATACAAAACGGTTACGGAAGTTACATCTTTAAAAATCCTTTTGCAAAATCTCTAAGGATTTTTGGTGCCGAAGAATTGTCAAAAATTGTCTACAAAGCTAAAGAAATTTACGACAAGCACCAAACTGAACTTGAAAGAGACACCAACGAGGAAGACTTTACAGCCATGTACGAACAATTCGATGATTTTGACAATCTGGAAGAAAGATTTTTTGAAATCGAAGAAGAATGTACCTCCATCATTGCTCATTACATAGATGAACATCTGGATGACTTTGGTGAGGTTCTTTCTTGATACCTATCAATTTTTTGTCCAAACCCAGGAACTGACATAATCCAAATTTAATGCAAGCCTGTGTATCTCTGCATTATCCCTATTACTAAAAGTTCCTGTAATAACCCGATACATGCCATCTTCATTCTGAACGATCAGGGCTTTATAATCCTTTTTATTCAATTCCTTCACTGAAAGATAGGCATTCTCAATAGTAGAGAAACTACCCACTACTACATTATATTTTTTCAGGATAGAGACTTTTCGAACATAGTTTGCGGCAAGATCAGGTGAATATTTGGGACTAACGATTGTATCGACTTTGATCACTTCAGGCTTTTCAAAGACAAGGGTATCTGGTTTTTTGGAGACAAGAGTATCTTTAGCTGGTGAGTTGGATATAAAAATACTCCTGACTGGAGAGATGGTAGTATCTTTCAAAATAATCTGTTTGTTTTGAGGTGTGGTTTTCAGATCCTGGTATGAAGAAGCACTGAAATAAATTTCCCGCTGACCATCTCTTGACTTAAGGAGTCGTGTACGCTTCACATTTTCGACTTCCTGTGGTATTAATTTCTGATCCTGAATCACAACAGTCGGATTCATGATCTTTGTAGTCTTTGAAACAACCTTTTCGTGACTGCATGATATCAACAAAGGCATTATCAGTAAAACGGTCAAAAAGCCTGATCTGATATTCATCTCATTCAACATTTTTATATTCTTGCACAAACGCAAACAGCATCAATTGCTTCCTCTAATTAAGATATAGGCTTCAGGATAGGCTGTTTTAATATTTTTAAGTTCGATTTCTACGTCTTCTTTTGATGAAGCAGCACCAACGATAATTCTGAACATATTTTCTTCATTTTGAACCAAAACGGCAGGATATCCTTTATCCTGCATCTGGGAATAAAAACCACGGGCATTGGTCCTGTTTATAAAACTTCTGGCTACAACATTGAAATCAGAAAGATCGGTTTCTTTACCAAGAATCAGATTAAAATGCTCATAGACATAATTTAAGGAAGTATCATTCACCATAATATCTATCGGGACATCCATAGCAACTTTGGCTTTGGTGTTCATGATGGTCTCTTCTTTATCCTTTAGCTTTTGATAGGCTGTATTATAGGCTTCCTGATTAATTTTACAACCGGACAACACCACCATAAGCATGAATAATATCTGAAGATGCTTTTTCATACGAAAATATTTTTTTGAACCGTATCACTGTGTTTGCAAATATAAATAATTGTCACCGGTATTACAAAAAATAATCTTTAAAGAAACAGAATCATGACACCCCCTACAGAGAAAAATGCACCGATCAGTTCCATAGGAGCTATTTTCCGACCATTTATCAGTGCAGGAACAATCAATATCAACGGCGGCAATGCCATCAAAGCGGATGCAATACCTGTTTCAGTATTGGCCAGTGCGTACAGGGATAGCCCGACTCCGAGACTTGGGCCGAAAAAAGATCCGAAGGCAATTTGTTTCATCGATTTGAGATCCTTGAATGATGCCTTCAGATTGGTCCACTTTTTAAGTACCGTCACCAAAAGTGTAAAACATAAGAAGCCCGAAATGATGCGAATCTGAGTGGCTGCAAACGGATCATAATCACCCAATCCTTTTTTGCTGTATATATAACCGAAAGATTGCCCCAAAGCTCCACCAAGAGCAAACAGGAATCCCTTAAAGGACATATTGAAATGGAACTTACCCTTTTCACGTCCGATAAAAGCCATCAATATCCCTCCGATAATTAGAAAAATGGCGACAAGTTGTATGAAACTTAATCTTTCATCCAACATGATATATCCAATCAGAGCAGTCAGTGCAGGAGCAAAGGTCATCACGAGCATGGATAGACGTGATCCAATGATGGTGTATGCTTTGAAAAGAAACATATCACCCAAAAAAAAGCCAATGATTCCAGATACAGACAACCATACCCACTGCTGTTCTCCTGCACCTGCCGGAAAGAATGAGCCTCTAACGATAAGCCCATAAATTCCCAACAAGCAGAAAGCCAGAAACAAACGAATGTAATTGACATTTAAAGAACCAACCTTACGACCGGCTGCCTCAAAAAAGGTAGCACTCACTGCCCAACAAAGAGCGACAATCAGAGAGGCTATCTCGCCTGTATAGGTTCTATCCATGGCTTTTATTAAGCTGCAAAATTAGTGCTTTTTTTGCATTTTAAGTATCTTTGCAAAATACTATTTTTAAGATGTTGTAAATATATGACCTATCTGGAGACCATCGATTTCTTATTCACACAAACTCCTGTTTTTCAAAGAGAAGGAGCCTCAGCCTATAAACCAGGATTGGATAATATTCTGCAACTCGATGACTTTTACGGCAATCCTCATCGAAAATTCCGTTGCATCCATGTTGGCGGAACCAATGAAAAAGGATCCGTTTCACATCTGACTGCATCCATCCTTCAGGAAAATGGTTATAAAGTCGGCCTCTATACATCTCCCCACCTTAAAGACTTCAGGGAGCGCATTCGTGTAAATGGTGATCCGATTTCCAAAGAAAGAGTCGTTGCATTTACAGAGAATTATATCGACACCATAGGCAAAGACATCAACCCGTCCTTTTTTGAATTGACCACAGAATTAGCCTTTATTTGGTTTGCAGAAGAATGCATTGATGTTGCCGTCATTGAAGTAGGTCTTGGCGGACGTCTCGACAGTACCAACATCATTCAGCCTGATGCCGCAGTCATTACAAACATCAGTTTTGACCACATGGCTTTACTTGGAAATACCCTTGAGAAAATAGCTTTCGAAAAGGCAGGAATCATCAAGGAAAAAACGCCTGTGGTGATCGGTCATGCTGAAAGCAAAGTCAAAAAGGTATTTGAAGAAACGGCCAAAGCACTTCAGGCACCCATACATTGGGCTGAAAACGAATTCAAGATCGAACAAGACTTAAAACCCTACGGCAGTCAATTTTCTATATGCGAAGAGAGCATTATGAATTACAGACTTATATCCTGCGCGCTTGGAGGCATTTACCAGAAAGAAAATGCAGCGACGGTACTGAGCTTGATGGAAGTCTTGCGTAAAATCAGATACAGGATCAGTGAAGAGTCCATATATCAAGGATTTAACAATGTCATCAAGAACACAAATCTTCGTGGACGCTGGGAAACCCTTAGTGAGAATCCCAGGATAATCTGTGATACCGGCCACAATGTAGCTGGTTTCCGATACATCACCACACAGTTGGCTCAGGCTCCTTATGAAAGGCTTCATATAGTCATAGGAATGGTCAACGACAAGGATGTAAATGGTGTTTTACAGCTTTTGCCAAAGGATGCCATCTACTATTTTACCAAGGCTTCTATTCCAAGAGCACTATCGGAAAAGTCTCTGGCTGAAATGGCCGAAACATACGACTTAAAAGGAGACTCCTACCCTACAGTTTTCATCGCCATGGAGGCTGCAGAAAAAAATTGCCGCCCAAACGATTTAATTTTCGTTGGCGGCAGTAATTATATCGTTGCCGAAATCATCTGAACAGCTTATTCAGCTTTCTCGTCTTCGTCAGGTGATGGTGCAATATTGGTATAAACGTTCGAAACATCTTCATCATCCTCCAGTTTCTCAATCAACTTATCAAGCATTTCGCGCTGTTCCGGAGCCACCTCTTTGGTTTCATTCGGAAAACGTTCAAATTCCGCCGAAAAAATTTCGAATTCATGCTCTTCGAGATAATTCTGGATGCGTGAAAAATCTTCAGGCTGACCATAGATAACAATCTCGTTTTCATCCATTTCAATTTCCTCTGCACCATAATCAATCATCTCCAGTTCGAGTTCTTCAATATCGATGCCCTCTTTGGGTACAACCTTGAAAACAGCTTTACGTTCGAACATAAATGAAAGACTACCGGTCGTTCCAAGAGATCCGCCGTGACGGTTTAAATAACTGCGTACATTAGCAACTGTACGAGTGGTATTGTCAGTCTGAGTTTCAATCAAAATGGCTATTCCAAAAGGGCCGTATCCTTCGTATACCATATCCTTGTAGTCTCCGAAATCTTTGGAAACGGCTTTTTTGATGGCACGATCAACGTTGTCTTTGGGCATATTTGCAGCCTTGGCATTTTGAATCAATACACGCAAACGCGGATTTCCGCTAAGATCCGGACCAGACTCCTTTACACATATAGAGATTTCCTTACCGATTCTTGTAAATGTGCGGGACATATTACCCCAACGTTTAAGCTTTCTAGCTTTGCGATATTCAAACGCTCTTCCCATATTATAATCAAAATTTATTATGCATACATGGCTGTCGGGACAACCTCAATAATTATTATCTAAGCGATGCTCCAATCTGTTGTTCAAAATTTTTAATCAACTTGCTCATCACAGCATCAATCTGGTTTTCAGTCAATGTCTGGTTTTCATCCTGTATGGTGAAACTGACAGCATATGATTTTTTGTCTTGCGGCAGATTTTTACCCTCATAGACATCAAAGAGGTTAACAACCTTCAACAATTTACGCTCGGTAGCATAAGCGATTTTTTCTATTTCAGAAAAGCGGACCGACTTATCAATCAAAAGAGCCAAATCACGGCGAACTTCAGGATATTTAGACAAATCAGAATAGCTGACTTTGACCTTTTTAGTCATATCCAGCAAATTCTTCCACAAAAGGTCAGCATAGAAAACTTCTGTATCAATGTCATATTTTTTAAGGATGGAGGGCTGAATACTTCCCATTTTCACAATCTGTTTGCCCCCTCTATTTGAGAAGGTCAATGCATGTGAGAAAATATCATCTTCACCTTCTTCCATGACCAAAGCATTACCACAGATACCAAGGCGACTGAAGATGTTTTCCATATAAGCTTTCAATTCGTAGAAAGAAGCCTTTTCTTCCGCATGAATCCATGTTTGGGTACTTTTATTCCCAGTCAGCCACATACCAAGGTGATATTCTTCACTGTATGGTGACAAACGGTCTTCAGCACTTCGATTAGATTCCTTAAAATGATAGCAATTACCGAACTCATAGAATTTCAGGTCCGTCTTACGGCGGTTTCTGTTATAAGCGACGCTTTCCAGACCTCCGAACAAAATGGTCTGGCGCATGCTGTTCAAGTCTGAACTGAGCGGATTGATAATCATGACCGATTCTGCAGCCGGAAAAGATGGCATATCCGTATAATATCCGGCAGAAGTCAATGAATTATTCATGATTTCATTAAAGCCGGAAGCTGTCAGTTGTTCTGAAATCAGATTCTGCAATTTGTGACTATCCGGTTTTACGGAGTATGAAATGTTTGACTTCAGAGAATCACTGAATTGTACATTATTATATCCGTAAATGCGGAGAATATCTTCAATTACATCCACATCTCTTTGAACATCGACACGATATGCCGGAACTTTAAGTTCAAGGATATCTCCGCTTTCTGAAAGAATCTCCATTTCGAGGGCCTTCAGGATAGATTTCACTTTTTCAGGTTCGATGACTTTACCTATTAATTGATTGGTTTTAGTCAGACTCAGAGAAACCTTAAAATCTTCAATGGGATTCGAATATTCATCGACAATCTCACTTGAAATGAATCCGCCTGCAAGTTCTTTGACCATCATGGCTGCCCGTTTGAGCACATACAGGGTGTTGTTTGGGTCAACACCACGTTCAAAGCGAAAAGAGGCATCCGTATTCAATCCAAAACGATGGGCTGTCTTGCGAATCCATACCGGATGAAAATAAGCACTTTCGAGAAAGACTTTCGAAGTTGAATCGGTTACACCGGAATCAACGCCACCGAGAACACCACCGATGCACATAGGCTCTTTTGCATTGCAAATCATCAGGTCGTTGACAGAAAGCTTACGTTCCACTTCATCCAGCGTTTTGAAAGGCGTTCCTTCTTTTACCGTGCGAACATGAATTTCATTGCCGACTATTCTATCACTGTCAAAAGCATGTAGAGGTTGCCCGGTTTCATGCAACAAATAGTTGGTGATGTCCACAATGTTGTTGATGGGACGTACCCCTATCAAACGCAAACGATCCTGCAACCATTTGGGGGATTCCGCTACCTTTACCCCTGAAACGGTGATGCCGGCATATCGTGGACATGCTTCTGTATTTTCAACAACGACTTTGACCGGATATAAATGATTATCAATTTTGAAACCTTCTACAGAAGGTTTTGTCAACCGAATGTTCGGGTCTTTTTGTTTCAACAAGGCAGCCAAGTCGCGGGCAACACCATAATGTGAGGCAGCATCAATCCTGTTTGGGGTGATGTCTACTTCCAGAATATAATCACTCTTGATACCGTAATATTCCTTTGCAGGCATTCCAACTACGGCATTTTCCGATAAAACGATAATTCCTTCATGGCTTGTACCGATACCTATTTCATCTTCAGCACAAATCATACCGAAAGATTCATAGCCACGTATCTTGGATTTTTTAATGGTAAAAAATTGATCTCCGTCATAAAGTTTGGCACCGACCGTCGCAACCACTACGTTCTGACCTGCAGCAACATTGGGAGCACCACAAACGATAGAAAGGGGCTCTGCCTGACCAACATTGACGGTCGTAAGATGCAAGTGGTCAGAATCGGGATGTGGTACGCATGTCAACACCCGACCGATAACCAAACCTTCAAGACCACCTTTGACAGTCTCAACTTCTTCTATCGTACCGTTTTCCAAACCGATGGAAGTCAGGGTATCGGCGGTTTCTTCAGGGGTCAAATCAAAATTTAAAAACTCCTTTAGCCAATTATAAGAAATATTCATGTTCTTGATTTTAATACTTTACGTTCAAGCCTTCCAACACTTTACGAATTTTCTCGTAGGTAGTGATACGGGTCGGAACCAGTGGAAGGCGCAATTTATTTTCAATAAGCCCCATGGCATGAAGCATACACTTTACACCGGCAGGATTGCCATCAACAAACAGTAAGTTGAAAAGATCCGTAAAGTTACGATGAATCACCAAAGCATTTTTATAATCACCGGCCAAAGCCAAACGCACCATTTTGCTGAATTCTTTTGGAAAGGCATTCCCTATAACGGAAATAACACCAACCGCACCTAAAGTGATCAGCGGGAAAGTGATGCCGTCATCACCTGAAATGACCATAAAGTCAGTCGGTTTGTTCTTGATGATTTCATCCACCTGAGAAATGATTCCGGATGCTTCCTTGACTGCAACAATGTTCGGAAATTCACGTGCCAGCCGCAAAGTAGTTTCACTATTCATGTTGACACCTGTCCGTCCAGGAACATTGTACAAAATGAGGGGTAAATCCGTGGCTTTTGCCAATGCACTGTAATGCTGATAGAGCCCTTCTTGGGAAGGCTTGTTATAATAGGGTGTGACCGATAAAACAGCATCGACACCTGTATAATTTCTGGTTCTTAATTCATCAACAACGGAACATGTACAGTTTCCACCAACACCCAATACAATGGGCATCCGTTTATTTACACGATTGATGACAAAAGAAGACACCTCTTTCTTTTCCGCTTCAGTCAAGGTCGCAGTTTCTGCCGTGGTACCCAAGACTACAAAGTAATCTATGCCATTCTTGATCTGGTAATCGACCAAACGCCCCAAAGCATCATAGTCTACACTTTCATCTTCTTTGAAGGGGGTGATCAGCGCCACTCCCATTCCTGTCAGTTTATTGTTTATCATTTAATCCGGCAATTAGGCGGGTTTTATGCATAAAAGAACTCCCCGTTTCTATGAATTAGTTACAGCGAGGGCTATTTGAAGAGACAAAAGTACGAAAAAATACTATTTTGTACGAAGACTCTTCATGTAAAAAAGCATCTGATTGACAAAAAAGGCAAAGTCTTTTTCATCATTGCGCTCTATCAACAGATCATAGAGATGTCCATTCTCTCGGTTAAAGCCAATCCTAAAGTCTGAAAAAGAGTTCAGGAACAGGTATTTCAGTACAAGAGAAGGTCTCACGGTCAAATCAATCAATGT
>Ga0172381_10006387_pt1 | contig 11802 bp, 13 predicted proteins | sample Leawel6488metaG_FD_119754 | JGI IMG/M metagenome (GOLD analysis project Ga0172381, IMG submission 119754) | Leachate microbial communities from a municipal landfill in Southern Ontario, Canada - Leachate well 64-88 metaG | ecosystem: Engineered > Solid waste > Landfill > Unclassified | place... | reverse complement strand
AGCCACTAACATGCCAACATTATTCCTAGCCGAAGACGATACATTGATGGTTCGAATGTACGCAAGAGCTTTCAAGACAAGCGGTTTTGACCTGAAGGTCTCTTTTGACGGAGAGGATGCCATCAAGACTTTGAAAGCCATGGACCCGAAGCCCGTTGCTGTCATTTTGGACATCATGATGCCGAAGAAGAGCGGTTTTGAGGTTCTGAAGGAAATGAAGGAAGATACCAATCTTAAATCCATACCGGTCATAATACTGACGAATCTTGCAGGGACTCAAGACGAGGATACCGGGATGAATCTCGGAGCGGACCTGTATCTCGTGAAGAGCCGGTACTCTCCGAGCGAGACCGTCATAAAGGTGGAGGAGATGATAAAAAATAAAAAATAATATTTCTATTTCCAGCGTTTTCTGCTAGTATGTGTCAGTCATGAACATACGCAATTTCAGCATAATAGCCCACATAGATCACGGCAAATCCACTCTGGCGGACAGGATGCTTGAGATCACGAATACCATAGAAAAGAGGAAGATGATGGACCAGGTCCTTGATTCCATGGAACTTGAGCGCGAGAGGGGAATAACCATAAAGATGCAGCCTGTGCGCATGAAATGGGCTTTAAACGACGAGGATTACGTCATGAACCTCATTGATACTCCGGGGCACATAGACTTCTCATACGAGGTCTCAAGGGCCCTAAAGGCCGTTGAGGGTTCCATCCTTCTCGTGGATGCGACACAGGGCGTGCAAGCCCAGACTTTGACCACGCTCAATATGGCGCGAGAATCGGATCTTGTCATAATCCCAGTTGTCAGCAAGATAGACTCTCCTCTCGCAAGGGCCAAAGAGGTCAAAGAAGAGATAGCAAAACTTTTGGATATAGATGAGAGTGAGATTTTGGAGGTCTCGGGAAAGACGGGAGAGGGAGTTGCCGATCTTTTGAACGAGGTCATAAAAAGGATACCTGCTCCAAAGGGTGAATCAGGGGAGAGCAACTATGAACTTAAAACAGATGAAAGGTCTTTCAGGGCCTTGGTCTTTGATTTCAAATACTCAAATCACAGCGGAGTGACGGTCTTCGTCAGGGTCTTCAACGGGGAAGCAAAAAGGAATACTCCTCTCACGTTCAAAGTTTCTGGAAAATCGTTCACTGCTGTGGAAGTAGGGATATTTTCCCCATCAGAGGTTGCCAAAGAGACCTTGTCCGCAGGAGAGATCGGATATATCGTGACGGGAATAAAGGAGTCGGACATTGCTTCGGTCGGAGACACCATTTCTCACATAAATGACACACAGCCGCCGCTACATGGATATTCAAGGCCTTCCCCTGTCGTTTGGGCATCCATATATCCGGAAGGTGCCGATGATTTTGCCATGCTCAAATTGGCTTTGGGAAAGTTGAGGCTTTCCGATTCATCCTTCACATATGATGAGGAGACCTCGGGAACTTTGGGAAGGGGTTTTCGATGCGGATTTCTGGGAATGCTCCACTTGGAGATCATCGTTGAGAGATTGAAAAGGGAGTTCAATCTTCAATTGATCGTGACCACTCCGAGTATTAACTATGAGATAACATTCAACAACGGAAGGAAGGAGATGATCTTCTCCCCGTCACTTTTCCCTGAAGACCACGAGATATCAAAGATAATGGAACCGTGGGTGAGAGTCAGGATCATCACTCCCGGGCAATATATCGGGTCCATAATGCAGCAGCTATACGACCACGAGGCACTGATTGGAGACTCCGAGAGCTTCGGGGACAATAGGACGTCTCTGACGCTTGAAATGCCTCTTCGAGAGCTCATGAGGAACTTCTTCAATGAATTGAAAAGCATTACTTCTGGATATGCTTCCATATCATATGAGATGATAGGGATGAGGGAGGCTGATGTGGTCAAGATGGAGATCTTGGTCCATGACGAGCCTGTGGCGGCATTTACAAAGATCGTCGCAAGAAGGAGAATCCAAGAGGAGGCGGACAGCACGGTTGAGAAGCTCCACAAGATCATCCCAAGGCAGATGTTTGCTTTCAAGATCCAAGCGAAGGCGACAGGAAGGATAATTGCTTCAAGGTCAATGTACGGAATGAAGAAGGATGTCACGGATTACTTATACGGCGGGGATATCACGAGAAAGATGAAGCTCAGGGAGAAGCAGAAGAAAGGGAAGAAGAGGATGAAGGAAAGGGGAAGAGTGAACATCACCCAGGATGTCTTCTTGAACATGATGAAGCAGGAATAGGGCTTTGCCAGATATCATTTATTTGGTATAATCAGATTATGAACAGAAAAGGATTTACACTCATAGAACTTCTAGTGGTCATTGCCATCGTAGGCATACTCTCTTCCGTTATCTACACCAATATCACAGGTTTGAGAGACAGGGCCAAGGTGACGGCTGGAATACGATTTGATTCTTCCACCTTACACTCAATTGGAGATCAGCTTGTGGGAGAGTGGTTGTTTAATGAGGGCGCTAATTCCGCAATTGATACTTCTGGAGCTGGAAATAATGCAGTTACTGCAACTTGGCCCATATGGTTACAGACTGGTGGATATAACAACAAAGGAGCGTATAGCTTCAACGGAAGCGGTTATCTTGATCTCCCAAGCACAACAAACCTTAATTTTGAAAGGACCAATCCGTTCGCTATTTCCGCATGGATAAAAATGACCAGCAGTGTAGGAAGTATTGTTTCAAAAATGAACAATTCAACTCCTTATACAGGGTATGATGTATCAATGACCGATGATGGGAAGATAATGTTTTTCATCATAAACACAGTGACCACCAATGAAATATTGGTTGCGAGCATCAGGACCGTAAACGATGACAAATGGCATCATGTTGCCGCAATATATGATGGTTCAAGCAGCGCTTCAGGCGCAAAGATCTATATTGACGGAAGTTTGTCCCCAGTAACCACTACTTATGATTTACTGACAGGTTCGATAGTGAACGCCTATCATCTGCATATAGGAGCAAGAACTGGAGGAAATAACTTTATCGGTTCGATAGATGATGTCCGTATCTACTCATCAGCTCTTTCCGGTTCAGACATACAAAAGTTGTATGCAGATGGGATCTCATCTCATGAAGTGGCTGCTATCACCAAATAGGGGTATATAGCAATACCATGCTTATGATTATAAGTATGCATATCACGGTCCAAACGATATTTATGGTCTTCTTTGTGTTTTTGTGGAAAAGCATCATATAATATATAATATCACGATATATGCTAGATTTCCAACAAAAAAGGAAGCTTAGGCAGGTCATATACTCAAGGGCGATGCTTGTACTTCTGCTCGTTCTCGTGGTATTTTTGGTCCATTCCACATACGGCGTATATGAGAAGGAGAAGCTCAGCAAGGAGGAATATCTCTCTGCCAAGAAGACATATGACAATCTTGTCGCTCAGGAATCCAATTTGAGGGTGAAAATAGACAAGTTGGGCACGGAAAGCGGTCTTGAGGAGGAGATAAGGAGCAAATTCAGCGTAGGGAAGCCCGGAGAGACTGTGGTCGTCGTGGTGAACAACACAAGCTCTACAAGCCAAGAGACAGGACCAAGCGCGGGTTTTTGGCAGGGGATCATAGATTGGTGGCATGATTGATGCGGGTGTAATTTAGTGGCAGAATGCGGCCTTCCCAAGGCTGATACGCGGTTTCGATTACCGCCACCCGCACAGAGTGTGATATAATGGACAGCAATAGTTTAATCAAATAAAAAATATGGCAAAGACAAACAAGAAGGTGATAATATACTCGACCCCGACCTGCCACTATTGCATCATGGCAAAGGATTTCTTCAAAGAGAATGGGATCGCATATGAGGCGTTCGATGTCCAGTCCGATCTTGTAAAAAGGAAGGAAATGATCTCAAAGAGCGGACAGATGGGAGTGCCTGTCATATTCGTCGATGACGAGCTTGTCATGGGCTTTGATGAGGAGAAGCTGAAGAAACTGCTTAATGTGAAGTGATATCCGCCCTTGGGCGGATGTTTAAATGAACCCAAAATTATGACTTGAACTGATTTTGGGTTCTGTTATAATATATCGTATGGGTAAAGCACAAATATCAAAAGAAAAGATATCAAAAATAATAGAATTAAGGAGGAAGGGGTTGAGTCTAAATGAAATTAGAAAGGAAGTACTTGTAGGAAAGAGTACGATTTTTAAATACTTGAAAGGTGTAAAAACACCATTTGATCTGAGGAATACCGGAAGTATCAGAAAGTCAAAGAGGGAATGGGAATATGCTAGAGGTATAGCAAGTAATCTCATAAAGACTATATCTGGCAAGGAAAGGATGTTAATCCTCGCTTGTCTCTACTGGGGAGAAGGCAATAAGAAGGAATTGAACCTTATAAATAGTGACCCAGACCTTATTCGTATTTTCATAAGTTGTTTAATGGATATTGGAGTCAAAAAAGAAGACCTTTTGGTATCAGTCAGGATGTATGAAGACATGAATATCGGTAAAGTACAAAATTTTTGGTCGAAAATAACCGGAGTTGGAAAAAACAGCATGAAAAAAGCTGATATTTTAGTCGGTAAAAAAATAGGAAAATTAGAATATGGCATGTGCAGAGTAAGGGTTAGAAAAAGTGGCACGTATTTCAAATTGATTATGAGTATGGTAGATTTAATCAGGTCAGGAGTTTAACAGGTTTTTAGTTATTTTTGTCCCCGTAGTTCAATGGATAGAACAAGGGCGTCCTAAGCTTTAGATGTCGGTCCGATTCCGGCCGGGGACACAGTGTGATATAATTAAAATATGGACCCAGAAGACAAACAATTTTTGAAAAAGACCCTTGAATTGACGCAGGAGAACAACAAGATCCTGCGTAGTATTAGAAGGTCCAACAGATGGTCCGCTTTCATGAGAGTGATATACTGGGCCATCATCATAGGAGCTTCAGTCTGGTCATACAATTTCCTCCAGCCGTATTTGAAGACGGTACTGAATGCGTACGAGACCATGCAAGCGAATATGGGTAACCTCAATTCAACTGCAGGCAATGCCCAAGATTCAATACAGGACATGCTGAACAAGATCAGACAATAATTGAAAAAATATCAAACTTAGTGTAATATCTCCTTGTTATATGCCGAGGTAGCTCAGTTGGTAGAGCATTCGCCTGAAGAGCGAGTGGTCGGCGGTTCGAACCCGCCCCTCGGCACAAATAAAAACTACCAATTTTTTGGATTGGTAGTCTACTTCTTATTTTACTAATCACCATCTTTCCAATTATAGCTATTCAACTGTCCGCAATTTCCTTGTTGGCTTTGCAGGAATTGAAGAAGAGGTGGAGAAATCCTTCCCACATTTTCCAAGTAATAGATGATATTGTTTCTGGCATCGCCAGTGATATATCCTTCCTTGCTGGTGCCAAGTTTGATCATGTCTTCACAAGAAACTTTAAGAGCTTGCCCAAGTTCCAAAAGAGCTTTGTGCGAGCATAAACCATTCTCGGTCAGGAAATCCTTGAAACCAGATATTCCAGGCTCGTCCTTGATGTTACTGTCTGCCTCAACAACTTCATTTAAACCACTCAAGTGTCTTTCGAGTAGCCATGCCATGGCAAGTCCTTTCTTTTTACAAAAATGTGTCGTTCAAACAACTAACCTAAACCTGATGTTATACCCGATAATTTTTATGTCAAGATTTGATTATTTTTTCATCAGAATAACCGCCTTTCGGCGGTCATTCTATCTATCCATTCTTCACTTTGACCTTCGCTTGCTTGTTCTTGTCCAATTTAGGCATCCGTATGGTCAGAAGACCGTTCTTGTTCAAGGCTTCTGCTTCCTCAACCTCTATCTCTTGTGGGAGCACTATGGTCCTGGAGAAGGAACCCCAAAAGAGCTCTTTGTGGAAAAAATCGCTGTCTGAGAAGTCGTTTGATTCCTCCCTTGTGCCTTTTATGGTCACCATATCCCTTGTTATGGAAATGTCTATATCCTCGGGCTTCACTCCGGCAACCATGGCTTTGACCACGATCTCCGTGGGAGTCTGGTACATATCGACAGTAAGCTGTCCTCCCATCTCCTCATCAAGCTCCTCCATCTCATCCACCTTTTCTATATCCGTATCGTCATTGGCCTTGGCCATTCCCGTAAGTCTTGCAAAAAAAGATCTTTTTTTCATTGAAATTAAATAAAATTATAATAATATCGACTATATCCTTTTGGTCTTCATGTGCTTTATCCTTTCAAAGGCTAGTAGGACCATTATAACAGCAAACCATATTATTTCCAATGATATGGAGTATCCATCGGAGCTTCCGAGCATGAAGAAGTTGAACCCCGAGTGCAGTATTATGGCGAACAGCACCCCGAAGATTATCCAAAAGATCCTTCTTAGGCGGGAATTGAAGAAATGGAAGCCTATGAATATGCCTATGCTTGCCGAGGATATGGTGTGAAGCAGGGTGGCCCCTATGAACCTCATATTACCGTTTACGATGCTCAGACCTATGTCATTGCTGCTTATAGGCTCTATGAGGAACAGGACGTTCTCAAGGGCGGCGAAGCCTAGAGCTGTGGTGATCATGTATATGATCGGGTCTATGGGCTCATCGTCATCCTTTGACCTCAGGACGAATATGAACGCGGAGATGAACTTCAAAGTTTCCTCTATGATTGGCGCAAAGATGATGATCAGTATGAATTTGCCGAAATCGACATTCTTCAGGGCCGCAAGCTTCTCTATCCATGGCACTATCGGGCTGGAGGATAAAAGGCTTTGAAAGTCTATGTCAAAGACCAATTTCTCGAATAAGAGGGAGAAGAGGACGGCAACGGCGCCGCCTACGAATGCAAGGGCAATCATGTTCCTCGGTTCAGGATTTTCCTTGTCCTCCCTTGTCCAAAAGAATAGCCAGATCACAGCCGGGACTATGCCGCCTAAAAGAGCGTAGAAGGTGGATGTTAGGCTGTGAAATATTTGATCCATTTTATTTTGTCGGCCATTCCTCTATCATGAGCAGTTTTCCATTGTCTATCTCAAGCTGCCATATCTCCTCTGTGAGGAATGGCATGAACGGATGGAGGACTTTGAGCACCACTCGGAGTGTTTGGAGCAGGAACTGCTTTCGGGATTCTTTTTCCGCATCGGAACTGTCCCCGTTAAATATCTTCTTGCTGTCTTCAAGTATGATGTCCGCCAGGCCGTTCCAGACATAGTGGTATATCTTGTCGCTTGCCATGTAGAACCTGTAATCTTCCATGTCCTTCGTTATGTCATCCACTATGTTGTCTCTCTCGGCTATGAGTATCTTGTCGTTGTCGGTGAATTGAACAAAATCTTTATCATATTTTGTATTTTGAGTTGATTCCAAGATGAATCTGGTTATGTTCCAAACCTTGTTTGCGAAGTTTTTGTACGTTTTTATTTTGTCTTCAGAGATCTTGAAATCAGTTCCTGGCGTGTTTGCGACAATAAGAGACATCCTTTCGGCATCAGTTCCAAATTTATTTGCCATATCCACAGGGTCTATGGTGCGACCTGATGATTTAGACATTTTTCCTCCGCCTTCAAGTCGTACCATTCCGTGGAAGTAAACATTATAAAAGGGAACAGTGCCAAGAGCATAACCGGTCATAAGTATCATTCTAGCTACCCAGAAAGGCAAAATATCATATCCTGTCTCAAGAACATTGGTAGGATGATAAAACTCTAAATCCTTTGTTTTTTCAGGCCATCCGAGAGTTGAAAATGTCCAAAGACCGGAAGAAAACCATGTATCAAGAGTGTCTTCGTCTTGAGTCCAACCGCTTTCTTTGGGTGCTTCAAGTCCGCAATAGATTTCTTCTCCTTTATACCAAATTGGAACCCTGTGACCGTACCAAATTTGTCTTGATATGCACCAATCCCTTAGATTATCAATCCAGTGAAAATATGTTTTGTTGAAATAGTCTGGAATTATTTTTATCTGTCCTTGTTCAACCGCAGCTTTCATTATCTGTTTAAGTGTCACTGTATCTCCGGTTTTAATCCCATTTATTTCAGAATTCTTGATTTTAAATGGTTTATTAACAGCAACAAACCACTGTTCCATTATCTGTGGTTCAATCATGCCACCAGTCCTTTCTGCTGTAGCAACATTGTGAGTATAATCTTCTTCTTTTGCCAACAATCCCTTAGTTTTTAATTTTTCTATAATTTTTGGTCTTGCTTCGGCAATTTTCATACCGGCAAATTCTCCGGCGATAGGCAAGAGTCTTGCGTATTTATCAATAATTTGTTCCTTATCTAAATTATGGTTTTGCCCGATTTCAAAATCAACAAGAGAGTGCCATGGAGTGATCGTCATGACTCCGGTACCGAATTCCATATCAATAGACTTATCTTTGATTATTGTTGCAGTTATAGGTCCATTGATCCATTCCAAATCTATCTTTTGACCATCCTTATATTCCGCATATCTTTTGTCATCTGGGTGCATAACAACATACTTATCACCAAATTTTGTTTCTGGTCTGGTTGTTCCTATTACAAAAGGACCATATTTGAAATAATAGAACTTGGTTTTTTCTTCCACATAAACTATCTCATCGTCTGAAATGGTAGTTTGCCCTTTTGGGTCCCAGTTTACAATTCTATGGCCGCGGTATATAAGTTCGTCTTCATACATGTTTTTAAAAACAGTTCGAACGGCGAGATTCCTTTTTTCATCCAATGTGAAAGCTTCACGAGACCAATCGCAAGAAGCCCCCATAACTTTTGCTTGGTTTATGATCGTGTCATGGCTATTTTTTGCAAATTCTTCAACTCTTTTTACAAGTTCAGTTCTTCCTAGATCAAATCTAGATTTTCCTTCATTCTTCTTTATTTCCTTCTCAACCTTGGATTGCGTGGCGATGCCTGCATGATCAGTACCAGGAAGCCAAAGAGTTCTTTTTCCGCGCATTCTGTTGAATCGAATCATTATATCTTCGAGTGTAAGGGTAAGAGCATGTCCCATGTGAAGCTGTCCGGTTACATTTGGAGGTGGCATAGCTATAGAGTATTTCTCTTTGTGCCTCTCTGGTAGATTGTCTGGATTAAAAAAACCAGATTCTTCCCAAAGCTCGTATATCCTGGCCTCGGTCTCTTGGGGATTGTATGGTTTTAGGAATTTGTCGTTCATCCGTCCATATTAGCAAAAATATCGGGTTTTGTGAATGAAAATACGCTCGTCATCCCATATCAGGACGGCGAGCGTTTTTGCAAGAAATATCCGGGAATTGGGCATCGGTCATTCTTTATGCAAGGCTTTTGAACAAGGGTATTGTTTGAGGTGGCATTGCATCGTTCCCGAACCTTCATTTTAACTCTTGATACGGATAAGATCAAATAAAAAATGCGCTCCACTAGAGGCGGAGCGCATTGGGAAACGTACAATGCCGTTTCCCAAGCTCATGGCGGTTCAGCTTGGTTCGCAAAGACCGGAAAAATCGCTTTTGAGGGCGAACAGCATTTCCGTTGCTTTTGACACCGCTACCCTGGCAGGACTCCAGTAGTTTAGATGTACCGTGAACTTATGCGCCAGGTTCCCATTAAGGGACCCTTTTTTGAGCAACAAAGAACTTATTCACTTCTTGGCGACCTTGTGTTTATACCCGGCCCAGGGTTATGAGTCCTTTGCCGGCACTCAGTCGCAAGTTTTTGTATGTTAAACCTAACACAAAAATAATCAAGGGACTCTAAAGTGGATAACTTTTTACAAAGACAGGTTGCCTTCTGCCTTGAAATCAGTTTCCGGCTTTTTGCCAGAGATGATGTTCAGATATCCTGCTATGGCTATCATGAAGGCATTGTCGGTTGAGGTGCTTATCTCGGGAATCATGAGCTCAAGACCGAGCTCTTCCGTGATCTTTGCAAAGTCATCTCTTATCTTCTTGTTGGCAGACACACCTCCTCCTATTATCAGGCTTTCTGCTCCGTATTGCTCCAAAGCTTCCTTTGTCTTTTTGACTATCACTTCCACGACCGCGTCCTCAAACTCCTTGGCTATTTCCTGCCTTATCTCATCAGTGAGCTTCGGAATCTTTTGCACGGTGTATAGCACGGCAGTCTTGATGCCGGAGAAGGAGAAATTGAGGTCATGGGAATGTATCATGGGACGAGGAAGGGGATATGAGGTGATCTTGTTCGGATGTTCCACCCTTTCCTTTTCTGCAAGCTTTGAAATCTCGGGTCCTCCCGGATACGGCAGTCCGAGTATCCTTGCGACCTTATCAAATGCTTCTCCAAGAGCGTCATCCCGAGTGTTGCCTATGATTTCATGTTCCAACTGCTCCTTTACAAGCACTATCTGCGTATGCCCTCCGCTCACAAGCAAAGCTATGGCTGGATATCTTATTTTTTTGAACTTGTATTCGGTCTTTGACCCCACGAGAGCGGCAACGTATATGTGACCTTCCATGTGATTAACTGGAAATACAGGAATGTCCCAAGCGAGAGAAAGAGCTTTGGCAAAGACCACGCCGACCCAGAGGGCAGGTTCAAGTCCGGGACCGTTTGTCACCACGATTGCGTCTATATTCGGTCTTTCTATTTTCTCTATTAGCTCCACAAATTCGCTGAAAAGATCATTTTCCTTCTCAAGTATCTTCCTTATTTTCTCCCTAGGTATCTCATTTTTCTTTAATATAAATAATTTTGACTCTTTCAAGCATTTTTCCAAGAGGGGAACGAGGTTTTTTGCATGCTCTCTCTTTGCCATCATGGGAAAAACACCTCCATATTGCTTGTGGAGCTCTACTTGCGAATACAGCTGATTCCCGAGGATCTTCACTGAATCCTTCTCTGCTTCAATGAGGCAGACTGCCGTCTCATCGCATGATGTCTCTATGCCCAAAATTATCATGCGTCCAATCTATCATTTCTGGGGAATAAAAAAAGCCCCCATATCTTTGGGGGCTCGCATTCGTGTTTTTGATATCAGCCGTTGAAAGTGATCTCGGCATCTTCGGGAAGAAATTTCCTCCGAAGTTTGACCATTGCCGACCTCACCGCTTCAAGTCCTTTCTGATTGCCGGAGTAATTCAGGCATGATCCCGGCATTCTGAGGGATATCTCTTGTCCGGTGGCAAGTTTGACTTCCGACAAAAGGTTTTTCACTTGGTTAGGTAGCGCTTTCTTCACGAAACCGACGCATCTTCCTCCGCCGGAAGTAACGCTTTTTGTCGGTTTTTGACCCAGCAATATTCCCATGCCTCACCTCTCCAATTATCAAAGTGTTGAAAAGAACGCACCAGCCGAGAATCCTATTACATAGGCAAAATTTTGTCAATATAAAAAAGAGTGAGGCGGAAGCCCCACTCTGTATTTTGCGATATGCCCTAGAAGAACCGGGCGGAAAACAACTTGAACTCGTTCTCGTCAAAGATAGATTTGCTGAGCGACAAAATCCTTTCGGAAGCCACTCTGTAGCTTTCGGGAAGTATATCTTTGATGGGAAGGAAGTTTTGTTCCCAAAAATTAATCAAGGTTTTCTTCCAATCTTCGACATTCCCTACGGCAAAGACGTACATCTCGATGTCATTTCCAAGCCGTTTTTCGTCGAGCTTCAGAAAGTTTTCCGCACCTCCTTCATATCTGGGGGAATCATCTGCCTCGTTAATTGCAAGGCGCAAGCGTCCACCCGATTGCTTTACAGCTTCCTCCGCGACCCCGATGAAAGTCCCAAGAGCGGTTTTGAACTCTCGGAACCAGTCGTTTTCTACAACAGTAGTTGGCATGATTCAATCCTTTCCTGATGAACTTGACTGCGCATGACAGTATTACAAAAAGAGCAAAAAGTCAAATT